>Ga0209420_1000033_pt1 | contig 87729 bp, 75 predicted proteins | sample BlaSpr_A8_OM1_O1_FD_187972 | JGI IMG/M metagenome (GOLD analysis project Ga0209420, IMG submission 187972) | Forest soil microbial communities from Thunder Bay, Ontario, Canada - Black Spruce, Ontario site 2_A8_OM1_O1 (SPAdes) (version 2) | ecosystem: Environmental > Terrestrial > Soil > Boreal... | reverse complement strand
TGTTTTAGTGGATGGAGACATCCTCTGGTACGGATGTGGACGGAAACTCTGCCGCAGGGAGCTAGATGTCACTCGAGTCTTCGGACCCGAAAGCGGACTTGCCGATTCCGCTATCATGGTGATCCGCAAAGACGGCGACGGCAACCTTTGGGTGCGAGCGAGGAATGCCGGCGTGTTTGAGTTGCCAGCGAGCCAATCCAACTTCCGCAGACCCGATGTGCCGACTCCAAGCACCGTGGTCGGAGTTCCTGGAATTGATTCCGCTGGGCGCATTCTGCTGCCGTCCCCGGCTGGATTGTTGATCCAGGATGGGAAGCACTGGCAAACAATCGACCGCTCTCTCGGTCTTCGCGGAGCCGTCTATTCGGTTTTCGAGGACAGGCGGCACTCTCTATGGATCGGGTTGGCGGGCCGCGGACTGGTCCAATGGCGTGGAAACAGAAGGACAACGAGACTTCCTCGCTCATCTTGGCTGCCATTCGTTCCAGGGCTTCCTGTTCAGCGGGCCCCTGCCGTTGGAGGAGTTCCAGGCTCTGTTGGCAGGCTTGGCCGACAACGCTCTAGGAATCCACCGGTGAGGAACTTGTCTCTGCGAAAAGGGAAAAGCTACTTAGCTTGTTTATCACGCAGTGAGCTCTCTGCGAATGCTTCTGCGAGGTACCGGGAGAGCACGGCGGCAAGTTTTTCGTAGTGCGTTGCGATTATTCCCAGATGATCCCCGGGCACAGTGTTGACCTCGAACTTTTGGGCTAGATGTGCCCAGACGGCCGCCGCATCGTGGGGGAAGCCGGAACTGACCTCGGCCCGCACGAACCGTATTTTGCCGGCATAAAATCGCGGCCGGTAGCAGGCCAATGCCAGATACGCGCTGTCCCGCACGTGTTGCATGGCCGGAGTGAACGAGATCCCCGCCGGCGGTTGATACGGCCCGCTTCCGCTCAGATTCCCAAGAGAGCGCAATCCTCGTCTTGCCTGACGCGCAATGAGGAGCGCACGCTGTCCCAACGACAAGAAACGGATGTGTGGGTATGCGTCCAGCAGGGCCACCAGAGCGATCTTGTCCCCGCTTGCCGACAGGCGCTGCGCCATTTCCAGAACTACCAGCCCGCCGAGCGAGTAACCCACGAGGACGTAAGGACCGCGGGGTTGCAACCCCTTGATCGCATGAAGATAAAAGTCGGCCATATCCTCTATGCTTGTCAGCGGTTCGTCCAGCCCGTCAATGCCCCTCGCTTGCATCCCGTAGATGGGATGGTCTGTTTCGATGTGCTTGACCGGTTGAAAGAAATCCATCACGCTGCCCCCCAGGCCATGCGCAACAAAAACCGGCGGCGTCTCGCTGCCCGGCTTCAGCAGCACCAGAGTGGGGAAGCGCGGCGTAGTGGGTTGCTCCAGCAACGCGGCCAGAGCGGCGATCGTTGGCGCCTGGTAGATCGTGACCGGCGGCAGTTCTCGATCGCACACCTGCGCAATTTCGTTAAATAGTTGAAGGGCTAACGAAGAATCGCCGCCAAGATCGAAGAAGTCATCGTTGACACCGACGGACTGGAGCTGCAGCACGCGCTGCCAAATCGGGGCAAGCACTTCGACCATCGAGGATGTGGCTTCAGGCTTCACACTGAATCACGAATGCGCAAACGCCCAATAGAGTTCTCGAGACCGGGTGTAGATCGGGCCGAAGGGTAGAACGCGATCGCCGATGCGAGTCACTGGAACTACTTTGGAATAGTTTCCGCTCGCGAAAATCTCGTCTGCTTTCTCGAAATCCTCATAGGCGAGAGTTTTCTCGACGACATTCACTCCATTCTGCCGGAGCAGCCCGATTACTCTTTGGCGAGTAATGCCCGCTAGAAAAGTTCCATTCGGAAGAGGCGTGAACACCACACCATCTTTCGCCATGAAAATATTCGACGTAGCCAGCTCGGCTACGTTGCCCAGCATGTCGCAAACAATGGCGTTGTCGAAGCCGCGCGAGTGCGCTTCAAAAAGCGAGCGCGAATTGTTGGGATAAAGACAGCCGGCCTTGGCGTCGACCGGCATCGTCTCAAGAGTTGGCCGGCGATAGGGAGACAGCGCGATCGAGAAGCCCTTGGGCGCACGCATGGGCGCTTCGTAAATCGAAAGGCACCATTGAGTGGACTCCGGATCATGCGCCTGAACCCACGGTCCTTCCTTCTCCGCCCAATACATCGGACGAATGTAGAGCGCGGCATCTTTATCGAAGCGTCGTATTCCCTCTCGCGCGAGCCTAACCCATTCCTCGGTCGCGACCGTCGGCTTCAGGAACAGCTTCTTGGCAGAATCATTGACCCGCGCGCAGTGGAGGTCGAGATCGGGCGTAACCCCTTCAAACGCCCGAGCGCCGTCAAACACTACAGAGCACAGCCATGCGGCATGAGTGCGCGGGCCCATGATACCGATGTTGCCTTCGTGCCAATTTCCTTCGAAATAGGTCCAGGTCTTGGACCAATTGGTTCCAATCATTTTGAACGGCTCTCGTACCCAAAAATCGCTTTCAGCTCGAGGAATTCCTCGAGGCCAGCTTCGCCCCATTCTCTACCGTTGCCCGACTGTTTGTAGCCTCCAAAACAGCCGCCAAAGTCGACTCTCGCTCCATTAATGTGAACATTACCTGATCGAATGCGTTTCGCGACCTTGCCTGCTCGTTGCCTGTCTCCCGATGTTACAAAACCCGACAACCCGTAGGGAGTGTCATTCGCAATTCGGACCGCATCATCTTCGTCCTCAAAAGGAATGATGCAAAGAACAGGTCCGAAGATCTCTTCGCGGGCGATCGTCATATCGTTGCGAACGTCCGCGAAGACCGTGGGCTTTACAAAGTAGCCCTTGTTGATCCCTTCGGGACGGCCGGGACCACCTGCAATTAACTTTGCGCCTTCCTCGATGCCTTTGTTGATAAGCCGCTGCACTTTGTCAAATTGGGTCTTGCTTGCAAGCGGACCAAGGCCCGAGTCCTCTGCAAGCGGATCCCCAACCTTGGTGGTCTCCGCGCCCTGTTTTGCTGCTTCGATCACCTGGGCCATCCTCGCGCGCGGAACCAGCATGCGGGTCGGCGCGTTGCAGGATTGCCCGGTGTTGCGGAAGCACTCCTGCACACCCTGCTTGACTGCTTTCTCGAAGTCGCCGTCATCAAGAATGATGTTGGCCGATTTGCCGCCGAGTTCTTGCGTCACACGCTTGACTGTGGGAGCCGCAGCCACAGCCACGGCGACACCGGCTCGCGTAGACCCAGTGAAGGAGACCATGGCCACGTCAGGATGCGAAGAAATAGCGGCACCAACCGTGGGCCCATCACCGTTCACCAGATTAAAAACTCCTGGCGGGACAGCAGCTTCATGCAGAATCTGCGTAAATAAGTAAGCCGAGAGCGGAGCAATCTCACTGGGCTTGAGAACCATGGTGCACCCCGCAGCCAGGGCAGGCGCCACTTTGCAGACGATCTGGTTCATCGGCCAGTTCCACGGCGTGATAAGTCCGCACACCCCGATGGGTTCTTTCCGCATGAGGGTTGAACCTTTGAGCTCTTCGAACTTGAAGTGCTCCAGCACGTTCACAATTTCCGACAAATGTGCGAGTCCGGCAGGAGCCTGCGCTTTTCGGGATAGCGAGCTGGGTGCGCCCATTTCCTGCGAAATTGTGGCGGCCATCTCCTCCATTCTCGACTGGTACACCTCAATGATCCGGCGGAGAAGCTCCAAGCGCTCCTGCAGACTTATTTCCGAGTACGGCTCGAAGGCACGATTGGCTGCGGCCACGGCCCGGTCAACATCCGCGGCACTGCCAAGCGAGATGGTCGCAACGGGCTCTTCGTTGGCAGGGTTGATGACCGCGAAGTCGCGGACTTCAACCGGATCGATCCACTTCCCATCAATGTAGAATTTTCTGCAGTCTTTCATGGGCTCCTGTGCAGTTTATGCGGGCCATTCCCTCTAGTGCTTGGTCGCCGACGCCACCTGGCTCGCTGCCCGTTGGTTGTCAGTCAGGGCGAGCACCGCAAAAGCGGTTGCGGCGTCGCTCATAAAGTGCCCCGTCTCGGAGGATCTGTGCCGCCGTTTGTTCACCGACAAAGCCGGCCAGGAGCCCTCCGTTGCGTTCTGGTTGCTCATCAGCCATGAGATTCCATGCTTGAGTTGGACATTGTCACGGGGTATGCCCGCCTCTTGCAGGGCAAGGATCACGAGACTGGTCGCCACACCGTCACTTTTCCCTTCCATCGGGGTTCCGTCTTCCCGAAGCCACATGTTCTCGAACGACTTAATACTCCAACCGTTCCACCTCCAGGCGATGGAAGCCAGCCTCCAACCCCCATCTTCCTGCTGCTTGCTCAGGATTTCATGAATAATCGCTCCTTGCTGTTCTGCCGTGAGAACCCCAGGCAGCTTGGTGGAAGCCCAGAGCAAGAAAACACGATTGATTGGGGATTGCCCTGCGCGTTCCCGGTTCAGGTACTCGCGCAAGTTTGCGAGATTATCCTGAATTTCAGCCGCAGCCGTGTAATTCCCAGGGGCCGTTCCCACTGCCATCGCGGCCAGGGTCGCGCCGTAATAATTGGAATCGTTTGCTTCCCAAGGCTCCTGATCGAACTGAAGCCAAAGCCACGAGCCCTTATTTTCTCCTGTGTTCTGCTGTAATGCCCACATGTTGTCGAATGCGGCGCGGGCGTCATCGCTGAGTTGTCCGTTCTGGGCATCGTGGCTGGCAAGAATCAGAGCGTTGAGGACCGATTCCGTTCCCCGGGACTCGGCGTTCTTGTGGTCGTATCCCTGATCGTTGTAGTAGGGCCCAATTTCCTTCCAGAGACGAACGCGCTTGGTGACATTCTCGATCAGTTTGCGTTCATTGATTGACGGACCTTGTTCCACAAGCGCGGCGCGCAGCGCTGGCCGGGAGAGAGCGTAAGGCAAAGCGGTGTGACACGAGACGCAGAAGGTGCCGTGATCACGAGCGGATCCTGTCCATCCCATCCACCAGCCTTCCCGATAATCCAGGTAAGCCGCAGCGGCCTTCGGATCCCATGAGTTGGAGACTTTTGCGACGGGGTGTGAGCAAGCCGCCATCGCCGCGGCTGCCAGCCACGTCAATAGGGTGCCAATTCCTCGCCTGCCGTCTTTCATTGAATCACTGCTCCATACCGTTCCAACGATGGTCTTACATCAGAGTGAAGAAAATGGAAGGGGATGAGAGACGGCCGGATAAGGTACCGACCCTCGAAAACTACCTCCATTATACAAGAACCCGGGCAACCTCCGACTTTGCACTACCCGTTCGCGGCCTGAAAATTCGCAGGAGTCTAGATCAGCTCCGGCAGAGTTCGGCAGTCAGAGGCGAGCAAAGTCGCTACGCGCGGTTGGCAGACCCAACCCGCAGACATCGGCAACAAAAGGAGATCATCCGCTGAAGCGTCTGCCTGGCTACAAGCACAAACCACGCTGATCTTCCGATCGACCGCTGGCCGGAGGTCTTCCACGTGGCCGAAAGCAATCGCAGACGTTCCCCGTGCGTCACTCGAATTCTCACCCCCTTGGAAGCGATGATGTCGTACGCTTTTCCTTCCAAATAGACTGTCTGAATGTCCTTCCGGAGACAACCAATCAAAGATAGCGGGATGGAATGTTCGACGATTGCATCAGGGACGAAGAGGGGCAACTCCCCCTCTTGCATCAGATTGGCCAGCAAGAGCGTGTCCTCAGCTCGGAGCGCGACGGGATCAAACACACCAGTCTCAATGTCGGCACGGGCGCGGCGCATGGCGAATCCAGCCGTATTCAAGTATTGAATGCGGCCGTCTGGCTGGAGCATGTGGTCTTGAAAGGTGATGAGCCGTAATTCCTCTGCTCTGCCGACCAGGTTGGAGCAGTTCCCCACGATCCGCAGTTGAAAGCAATCGTGCTGGGGCGAGTAAGCGATGGTCGAACTCAGGGCAGCCAGACAGTTTGCCTGTAGTCTGCAGTCGGAATCTATGAATAACAACACTGTGCCCCTGGAAGTTCGGATTCCTTGATTTCTAGCAGCCGGAATCCCTGAGTGAGATTGTCGGATCACGGTTGATGGGTAACCTTGGGTCGAGCAACGAATAAATTCTGGGGCACTTTCCATGCTTCCGTCGTCCACAATGATGACTTCGAAAGGCGGAGCGTTCGCTTGCCGTGCCAGGGATTGCAGACACTGATCAAGTGGTATCCAATCGTTGTAAACAGGGATGACGATGCTGAATGCCGGTGCCGCGGTAGAATCCTGTTCGCATTGATTCATGGGCCGTTCGATTTCTCAGAGGGCGTACCTTGAGCAATTCAGGATTTCACACTCAACGGTGAAATCAAAGTTCGCGAGTGGGTACTTTGGTTACGACGCGCAAGCTCGGCTTCTGATCGCAGCATCGCGCACTCCGCCCGGTGTGGCTGGCGCGAATCAGACGTGACGAATCACTGTGATCGCTGACTTGCGCGAGTTGTATAACTAAAGATGCAATCCTATGATCCATAGGCCCGGCGTCAGGTCAAATCATCAAGCCCTTGCAATCGCTGTGGTTCTTGGCATCGCCGGCATCCTGCAGGTCGGCTGCACAAGCTGCCTGATCACTGCGAGACCGACGCCCACCCAGCGGTTGGAAGAAGCGCTGCGGGAGGACGGGCTTCGGAAAGCCGCGGCTCTCACTAGTCTCCCTCCGGTCACCCCTCTCACCTGCCCCACCTTCGGATCTTTCGGCGCGCCCGCGGGGCCTCCAGAAAAAGAAGGACACAAGGTAATTCTCTCGTGGCGAGCCAGCGCCCCTGGTGACTCCAAGCATGCCGGCGCAGTCGGTTATTGCATCTATCGCGGCTTGAAGCAAAAGGACCCGTCACCCGTACTGCTCAGCAACATGCCATTTCCGGGCACCAGCTGCGCGGACGACCTGGTGGTCAACGACGGGAAGTACTATTACGTGGTGCGTGCGATCAGTGCCACAGGCGTGACTAGTATCGTTTCCAACGAAGCACCTGCCAAAATTCCGAAGCAAAGCAATCCCTCTGCTTCCCCAGCGTCCCCGCCCCTGTGCCGGGAGCCCGCCGGGCCGAAATAGTCGTAAGCAGTCGCCTTCGCGTGCTCTCGTCCCGCCGAGCAAGAGCAGGACAGTACCAACGGCTTCAGATCCGGCATTCCGAACCAGGATTGACAGCAGGGTGTACAATTCTCCACTGCTCGTCAATTTGCACCTATTCTGGGGCATATCTGGCGATCAAAACAAAGAGCCAGGAGGGTGGCAAATGGACCGATCGATTCGACTGCATTTAGTTGGAAAAATTACCTATTACGTAGGATGGATCGCGCTGTTATGTGGGGGGCTGGTGCAACTGAACATCGGCAAGGCCCTATTCATGGCGATAAGCCTGACCAAGCGGAATCTCTTTGAAATCAGCGTAGCCTGCTTCATCATCTGCGTGGCGTCGGAGGCTCGCGCTCTCACCCCGGGAGAAAAAGAGCTTCCCAGCGCGGTAAAGAGGCAAGCGGCCGCCTAGCAAGTCTCTACCAGCGGATGCAAGATCGTCGGCGATCTGAGCCGTCGCCGGCGACATCCGCGCCACCGGCCTGCCCGGATGTCCTTCTGGCATCTAGGGGCACCTCCCCAAAGCTTGTCAAGCTAATTGGCTTATGCGACCCTGCCGGTCGAAGGCTCGATTCCTGTCTGCGGCTGCCATTCCGGCTCAACGTCGCTTTCACCCCGCAGAGCAGCGGGAAGCCGTCTGCTACGCTCTCGTTTGCCAGCAATGCCGCGGATTCCCCAACGCGAATCGGCCTTGACCGCTACGGCCACCCTGCCTTTTGTGAGCCTCTCCTGGATCGGGAGCTCATCCCCCGACGTGACGGGATACAACATTTACCGGAAAGCGTCTCTGGCTGGTTGCTATGCCAAAATCAACTCAAAAGTGGATCCCGATACCACTTATACGGATCCAACCGTAATCCATGGAACGGCCTACTCCTACGCCACCACCGCAGTGGTGGTGCCTTAGCGCTACCGTAAAGGTGGTTTTTTCGTGAAGCTCGCCGAGGTTGCACGGCCAAGCGGTTAGAATCACATCGTGCCCCGTTCTCCGAACACACAATCGACTTCGGCGTCTTTGTCCCTGCAGGCCTTCTCCATTCTGAGCGCAATCTCGCTCGCGATCTGGCGGTCCCCGCTCACGGCTTCGTTTGTGCTGGCGCTCCACGACGAACAGTACACGCACATTCTGCTGATCCTACCCATCAGCGCCGCCTTGATCTTTCTGGGTTGGAAATCGCCTGAGCCTTTCAAAAGACCGAGCGTGGTCCTCGGTTCGGTCTTGCTGGTTGTGACCATTTCCCTGACTTTCTTTATGAAATGGAGAGTAGTGGCGATCTCCGCCGATGAGCGCCTTTCGGCGAATATGCTGGCGCTCGTAATGTGGTGGATCGCTGCTTTTATTCTTTGTTTCGGGTTTCGCGCTTTTCGGCGTTCCCTCTTTCCGCTTTGTTTCTTACTTTGGTTGGTTCCTTTTCCCAACTTTGCATTGAACCCAGCGGTGAACCTGCTGCAGCGAGGCTCTGCCGCATCCGCTCATCTGCTTTTCGCAGCCGCAGGTGTTCCGGTGGAGCAACAGGGCGTGCTGGTCCACATTCCGGGGTTGACAGTGGAGGTTGCCCGGGAATGCAGCAGCATCCGTTCAAGCTCCATGCTGATTGTCACCACCATGGTTCTGGCGCAGATCCTCTTGCGTTCACCTTGGCGAAAAGCCCTGATTATCCTGGTTGCGATCCCGCTCTCTGTTGCCAAAAACGGGCTTCGCATATTTGTCATTGCAATGCTCGCAACCCGTGTCGATCCCAGCTTCCTGACCGGAAGATTGCACCGGCAGGGTGGAATCATATTTTTTCTAATCGCTTTGGGGACGACATTCCTGCTGCTTTGGATTCTGCGTAGGGGTGAAAAGGGAAACCACGGGATCCGGGCGACAAGAGCGGTTTGAACGGAGATGCAGCCTATCGATGGGCCAGGTCGTAGGTTACGGCTGCTCCTGAGGCGCCGATGTTCAGCATAGAAACGGCGCGCTCCAGTTTGTGATGTCCGGTCTTGTGGAAAAAGTAGCTCAGCCCGACGACGCCAACGGTTTCGCCGGCGAAATTCACCGCAAGCCCCGCGGTGCTGCCGGTGAACACGCGAGTTACAGGGTTGAGCTCCTGACCGCCGCCGCGCAGGTTGTCCTTGGTGACGACGAAATCGGCGGCGCTGAAGGCGGCACTCGTCGCAAACAAAACGCAATTCTCGCGGTCCCAAAATCGATGGCTGGGAGCTTCGGGAAACGTCGCCGGCTGGAACGTCTTCACCATTGGAACTGGCGCCATTGGGGCCGGTTGCATAGCGTCCGGGCGAAGCAGCGCGGCAGAGACTTCTTGTGACAGTGCTGGCCGGCACAAACTAAGAACTGCCAGCAGAATGACCACCCGGTATTTGAGGATCGCGCTTTGCCAGTTTGTCCGCATGACCTTAGTGGGGGCCGAGCATTGGCCACCCGTACCTGTACTATCGCAATTGCCGGGCCGAGAGAGAATGGCCCCAAGGTGCCACTAAGGCCTTTAAAATGATTACTTTGTGTCCAGGTTGAGGTTACTCAGGTTACTTCCTGGTGTGCAAGCCATTGCATAGCAGAGCCGTTTCTCGCAGAGACGGTGGAGGATTCTCCCGCCCTTGGGATCGACCGGGCTCGCTCGACTCGTCAGGGGGGCCGAACTGGCCGAATCGCCCGTGGCGACGAGTGCTGGATGACTCTTGTTCTCCACCTTTGCACAATCAATTCACAGGCGGGCGCACCGGGCGGAAGCGATCGCCTCTTTTAGGGCGCTCATTACCCCAGAATTTTCCGCAGGCGGAGCAACAGCGTCAACGGCTCGAGATGACGCCGCCATTTCCCAGCGCGTCATTGGAGCATCTGATGGGCCCCATAAGAAATATGAATTGGACTCGCTGGATGCGTACCTTTATCGTCTGCGGATTAGGGAGAGGACTGTCGATTGAACGCACCGGCGCTCGTCGGGGTCGGCTCACTTCCCCGGGTCAGCCATTGCTTCCAGATATGTGAAAGCGGGGTCGTATCGGCAGTTGCGAACGCCGTTCCAGGGCGGGTACGATCGCCAGAGAATTGCCCACCCTTCAGAAACAGGAGCAACCAGACATGAGAAAGCGAGTCGGCGGGCACTCCCTGCGCCTGTCGTTAGTAAGGCCGGCACTAAGGGCGACACTAAGGGCGACACTGAGGGCGACATTGTCGGCGACAATAGTGGCCAGCGCCGCCGTCGTCTTAGCCGGGGGATTGTTGGCAGGCCTAGCCACGCCTTGCTTTGCCGACGATGCACCCAAGCCAGATCCATCGGGCACAGCCACCGGGGATAAGACTTCTGCCGTGGACGCTGCCGGCAATTCCTTTGTGGTGGCCGAACCCATCGACAAGTCCGCTCCAGACTATGCTGCGAACAAGAAGGCATTCGACGACTTTCAGGCGCAATCGGCGAAAGAGCCTCTCGCCCTAAAACTGGCAGATAGCGTTGGTCATGTCCGCGTGGCAACTAACTTTGCCTGGACCTTGAATACCGGCTACCTGGTCCTGTTCATGCAGGCCGGTTTTGCCTTGCTCACCTGTGGGCTAGTTCGAAAGAAAAATGCCGCCCACTTGATGATGCTGAATTTCGCCGCCTATGTGTTCGCCTTTCTGGCTTACTACGCGGTGGGATATGCATTCCAGTTTGGAGCCGTCGCCATCAACGCCGCTCCCACTAATCTCGGCGGCATCCCCACTCTCAATCACTTTCTGGTGGGAAGCGGCCAATGGGGATTCGTTGGCGGGAAGGGATTTTTTCTTACCGGTCCGGCCTATGACGCCGGCAGCAACTGCCTGACGCTTTTCGAGGTCGTGTTTATGGAGACGGCCGGCTACATTATTGTCGGCGCCGTTTGCGAGCGGATTACCTTCTGGGCATTCCTGCTGTGTGAACTTTTCATTGGTGCGATCCTGTACCCGATTTCCGGCTGTTGGACGTGGGGCGGAGGATGGCTTTCGCAAGTCGGTTCTACGCTAAATCTTGGCCACGGCTATGTCGACTTTGCCGGTTCCACCGTAGTGCACGCCGTCGGTGGTTTCTGCGCCATGGCTCTCGCCATTATTCTCGGTCCTCGTCTAGGAAAATACGGTCCCGGCGGAAAGATTCGCGTCTTCCCCGCGCACAACATCGTGTACGTCGTGACTGGAACATTCCTCCTGCTTTTTGGATGGATGGGATTCAACCCCGGTTCCACTCTCGGAGCAACCGACCTTCGCATCTCGGTAGTCGCAGTGAACACCAATCTGGCTGCAGTCGCAGGTTCGGCAGCTGCCATGCTCTTGTGGTATCTCTGGTTCGGCAAACCCGACATAACCATGGCCTGTAACGGCATGTTGGCGGGACTGGTCGCGATCACCGCACCGTGCGCCTTTGTGTCTCCAACCTCGGCGGTAGTAATCGGCATATTAGCGGGATGCCTGGTTTGTGCCGGCGTTCTCTTCAACGACCGGGTTCTGAAGATCGACGATCCCTGCGGCGCAATCTCGGTGCACGGTTACTGCGGCTGGCTCGGCGCGGTCTGTGTAGGAATTTTTGCCGACGGCGCCTACGGCACAGGATGGAACGGCGTGGGAGCAACTTCGTACCTGGGAAGACCCGGCCTGGGCGTGACCGGCCTGCTCCACGGCGATACGCGCCAGTTCCTCTGCCAACTGATGGGAGCAACTTTGTACGCGGCCTGGGCGTTCGGTGCAACCTACGCCGTCTTCTGGTGCGTCAACAAAGCAAAAACCATGAGGGTCGCGCCAGAGGTCGAAGAGGAAGGCCTGGACGTTGCCGAGTTCGGCATGCCGGGTTATCCGGAGGACGCAGTAGTGACTCCGTACTAGCGCTCCTCGCAGTGCTGCGGAAAACTCTGATTCGGGCGGGTTCGGGGCGTTCGCGTCCCGTTGTAACCTGTCTCTTACCGCTCCTTTACCTTACCTTGATTCCCGAAACCTTGTTTGCGTTTTATGCCCTGTCCAGGGAATCAAAGCGATGCAAATCAAGGCGAATTGCTGTAATGTTTCTAGAGCCCAGATGCGGGAGACGGTCTTGATGTGCAGTTACAGTTGTGTTCTCAGGGATGATACGGATGGAACCCGTTCCGATGAGCGCGCCCGAAGCGGCGGGTAGATTGCCTTTCGTCGCGCAGGCAGTGGCCGCGCCGCTTACTCGTGCCGCGATCTTCCTGGTCGCGACGCTCAACCCGGGCCCTGAGCATCGGTCCACCCTGCGCTCGTTCTGCGGAGACTTCGCAGCGCTGGTACGCGCCGTGGAGTTTCGTGATCTCGAGGGGGGACTTTCCTGCGTCATGGGGTTTGGATCCGACGCCTGGGACCGCCTTTTTGGGGCACCACGGCCGGCACAACTGCATCCGTTCCGGGAAATTCGCTCGGGAGAGCGCCATGCGGTCTCCACTCCAGGCGACTTACTGTTCCACATCCGCGCCAAGCGCATGGATCTATGCTTCGAGCTGGCTACTCAGTTTATAGCCCGCATCGGGAACGCCGTTTCCCCGGTGGACGAAGTGCAAGGCTTCCGCTACTTCGACGACCGCGATCTCATCGGCTTCGTCGACGGGACGGAGAATCCCCGCGGCGCGGCAGCCGTCGATGCCGTCCTCATCGGCGACGAGGACGCCGACTTTATCGGTGGCAGCTACGTCATCGTTCAGAAATATTTCCACGACCTCGGCGCATGGAATGCGCTCCCCACCGAAGCTCAGGAACGCATCATCGGCCGCACCAAGCTGTCCGACATCGAATTGGACGATTCCGTCAAGCCGGCGTCAGCGCACAACGCTCTCACCACGATCGTTGAGAACGGAAAAGAGATCAAGATTTTGCGCGACAATATGCCCTTCGGGCAGCCCGGGCAGGGTGATTTCGGCACCTATTTCATCGGCTACAGCCGTTCGCCCCGCACGATCGAACAGATGCTCGAGAATATGTTCATCGGCCGGCCACCCGGCAACTACGACCGGCTGCTCGATTTCAGCCGCGCCGTCACCGGGAATCTTTTCTTCGTACCGTCGTCTACATTTCTCGATACCCTGACAGAAGACCAGCCCCGGACCGCGGAATCCGACGCAGGGCCGGCGGCGGCAGGAACTTCGTCCACCATTCCAGCGGTGCGCGATGGTTCCCTCGGCATCGGTTCTCTCAAAGGAGACATAAGACATGAATAATCTCCATCGCGACCTTGCCCCCATTTCCGATTCGGCATGGGCTCAGATCGAGGAGGAAACATCGCGCACGTTCAAGCGCTACCTTGCCGGACGCCGTGTCGTCGACGTGCAGGGACCAGCTGGCACCGCGCTTTCTGCCGTCGGCACCGGCCACCTGCGGACAATCACCGCCCCAGCGAAAGGCATCCTCACCAGGCAGCGCGAGGTCAATGCACTCGTCGAGCTCCGTGTCCCGTTCGAACTGGATCGTCAGGCGATCGACGACGTCGAGCGTGGCGCGAACGACTCAGACTGGCAACCGGCCAAGGACGCCGCGCGACAGATCGCCTTTGCCGAGGATGCCGCCATATTCGATGGGTATACCGCGGCCGGCATTGAAGGCATCCGTCAAGGGACCAGCAATCCAATCATGACGCTCCCCGCCGACGTGCGAGAGTATCCCGACGCCATTGCCCAGAGCTTGAGCCAGTTGCGTCTCGTCGGTGTCAACGGTCCCTACTCTGTGCTGCTCGGCGCCGACTGCTACACCGCGCTGGCCGAGACTAGCGACCACGGATACCCGGTCCTCGAGCACGTCAAGCGGCTGGTCAAGGATCAAATCATCTGGGCCCCCGCCATTACCGGAGCTTTTGTGCTGACCACCCGTGGCGGCGATTTCGATCTCCACATCGGCCAGGACGTCTCTATCGGCTATCTCAGCCATACCGACACCGCTGTCCGCTTGTACCTGCAGGAGACGTTCACTTTCCTCCTGCTCACCAGCGAGGCCTCTGTGGCGCTGGCTGCGCCCGCGAAGGCAAAGAAGAAGTGAAGCGGGACTCGGATTGTTCTCACGCTCAAGGCTGTCGCGGATAAACAAGAATACTGGCGGAGAGGAAGGGATTCGAACCCCTGATACCCTTTCGGGTATGCCGGTTTTCAAGACCGGAGCCATCAACCACTCGGCCACCTCTCCGGCTATTACAGTTTTACTACAGTTCTTTAGTAGGACAAACCTGGAGTAGGACAAACCTGGAGTAGGACAACCTGGTTATCGAAGACCAAATGCCCGGGAGTGAAACTCCATAACCTCGGTGAAGTGAGCCAGGAAATAAGTCAGGCTGTGGTCGCCGGAATATGGATGATACTCGTGCTCTACCTTTTCTTTTTGCAGCTGCTCGTGGAGCTTGGCTGCGCCTTTTTCGAATCCGTAATTGTCATCCTGGCCACAGTTGAAGTAGATGGCCATCCTCCGCAGAATCGCCTGGTTCCGGTTCGCTAGACCGAACGGACTGTTCTCTTTCCAGTGTGCGACATCGATCGGACTGCCGAAGACCGTCGCCAGCAGCTTTCCCATCGGAGCCCCGGAGCGATCCGCGGTGTCGAGTTCTTGCGGAGATTCCGTTATCAGCGCGGCACTTTGCGCGCTGACTGCCGAGAACATTTCTGGATGCGAGAAGGCAAATCGCAGCGCGCCATAGCCGCCCATGGAAATACCGCTGATCGCTCGATTGCCTCGACCCTTGCTGACTCGATATTTGGTTTCGATCAACGGAACGAATTCCTGCAGGAAAAAATCGCTGTAACGCACCGATCCGTCGGCAGAATTGATGTAGAAAGTTCGCCCGCCTTCCGGCGCGACGATGAGAAATTCTCCTATTTTGTGTTGCTGCCGGAGATCGTCGAGCAGCGTCCATCCTCCGCTGTTAAAGAGCGTTTGCTCGTTGTCGCCCAGGCCGTGCAGGAAGTAAAGCACGGGATAGCTTTGCGGAGGACGCCTGGTTGCACTGGCATCGTAGCCGGCGGGAAGATAGACGCAGTAGTGGACCTCGTGTTTCAGGATCCGGCTGTTCAGTGCGTTGCAGTCGATCCGGCTCTGCGCGTGAACCGGAAGCGAAACTGTCGCCGCTACGAACATCATGAGGATTCGGAGACAGCGATCCATCGCTTTCAGTTTACTCGTAGCGTAAGGCCTGCACGGGATCGAGTCGGGCCGCCCGTCCCGCTGGGTAAAGCCCCGCCGCGAGACTCACGAAGAAAGAAAACACGATGGCGAATGCCACCAGCCACCACGGGACCGACCAGAAATGCTCTGGCGGAAAAGATTGGCTCTTGAGGTAAATGTTCGTTCCCAGATTGATGACCTGCCCGATCGCCCAGCCCAGCGCGACCCCTACGATGCCGCCGAGAATGCCCATGGCTCCAGCCTCGGCAAAGAAAAGCCGCTTCACGTCTCCGTCGCTGGCGCCGATGGCTTTCATGATTCCAATCTCGCGCCGGCGCTCCAGAATGGCCATCACCAGCGTGTTCACGATTCCGATGAAAGCGACAGCCAAAGCGAGGCTGCCAAAGATTCCGAGAAACACATCCAGCACTTTGAAGAATTGCTGGATGCTGCGGCTCGCGTCGAGGATCGAGAAAGTATTGAAGCCCATTTTCTTGATCGTGTCTTCCACCGTTTTAATCTCGCCGGGACTCTTCACTCGCACACTCACTGAGGAATAAACCGGCTCATCGGTGGCCGTACGCGAAATCTCCCGCAGGTCGGTGGGCTGCATCACATGCAGACTCTCAGCCAGTTTCAGTGGGAGAAAAACCCGCGCCCGGGTCGGCCCTCGCATGCTCTCGGGGTCGAGATCGGCAACCCCGACAATCTTCAGCTTCTGCTCGCGCGAGACGACAGAGTAGGCGGCGCCGGCAACGCTCTGATTCGTCGGCGCCGGAGAATTCCCATTCGCGGACTTCAAAGGCGCAATTGGTGCCGCCTCACGCTCGGCATAGCGCATAGTCAATTCCTTCCCGAGAAGCGGAGCGGCCAATTCAGCTACTTTGGTTTCGTCAACTCCGGCCTTAGGCGTTTTTCCCAAGAGCTCTTCAGCGAACGCCTTCTGCAGAATTGCTTCGGGCGCCGTCTCGGACGAGAAGAAATGTCCCTGCACCGCTTCGAACGCGTCGTTTGTCTGGGCCGAAGGAGGCAGGGCCGCGACCATCGTCAAATGCGGCTTATCGTCGTATCTCAGTTCGGTGATGAAGCGGATGTCAGGATAAGCCTCCCGCACGTTGGGCAGATGCTCAATCTCCCGGCGCGTAGGCTCGTCGAGGATGCGGCTCTCAGCAGGGGTAGGACCGTTGCGCTCCTCTTCGCGATTGAAGTTGCGCAAATCGCGCCGTGAGGTGACCACTACGGTATCGAACAAACCGGACTTCATTAGCCGCCGCGACGCGAGTTGCTGCAGACCGATTCCCAGAGAAAGCATCGCAACCAGCGAAGCCACCCCCACCGAGATGCCAATGGTGGTCAGCGAATTTCGCAGAACCGATTCGCGCAAATTGCGCAGGGCGAGTTCGGTGAGATCAGGAAGCTTCACGGCCGCCCGCCGTTCTCTCGGCCACCGGCAGCAACGGCCGAATTCGATTCCTCGCCAACCAGTTTGCCATCCGCCAGGAATGCGAGGCGATGAGCGTAGCGCTCGGCCAGAGCGCGCTCGTGCGTCACCATGACAACCGTCGTTCCCAAACGCTGGTTGAACTCGCGCACCATGTTCATGATTTCGGTTCCGGTGTGGCTGTCAAGATTGCCCGTGGGCTCGTCGGCTAACAGCAACTGTGGCCGGTTGATGAGTGCACGCGCCAGTGCGGCTCGCTGTTGTTCCCCGCCGGAGAGTTCGCTCGGCCGATGGTTCATGCGCGCTTGCAGGCCCACTCTCGCGAGAGCTTCGCGTGCCAAGCCGTCACGTTTTTCGCGGTCGACCTCGGCAAAGCGCAGGGGCAACTCGACGTTTTCTGCGAGCGTCATGCTGGCGATCAGGTTGAAGGACTGGAAAACCATGCCTACGGTATGCAGGCGATATTTGGCCAGTTCCGCCCGTGACAGTTGCGCGAGATCGCGTTCCTGGACAATCACGCTGCCCGAGGTTGGACGGTCCAACCCGGCGATCAGATTTAATACCGAAGACTTTCCGGAGCCAGAACTGCCCAGCAGCGCAACGAATTCGCCGGCGCCCACCGTAAGAGTTACGCCATCCACGGCGCGGATGAGAGTCTCGCCCATCCGGTAATGGCGGCAAAGCTGTTCCGCACGAATCGCCGAGTCTGGGCTGAGGGAAGTGCTGTTCTGCGGTGATGTGTCTGTGCTGCTCATGAGAGGCTAGCGAACCTCTCCTCTGAGCACACGCAACGCGTCCGCGTCTTTGACGTCGCCGCTGCGTGCCGGGCTGGAACTGCCGTTCCCGTCTGCCTCAAGCCCGTCGCCCTCGCCCGGTGCCAGGAACAGGTTATGCTCCAAGCCGTGCTGCCGGGTGTAGAGATCGTAGTAGCGGCCTTGCGCTTCATAGAGCTGATCGTGCGTACCACGCTCCACGATTCGCCCTTGCTCCATAACCAGAATCTGGTCAGCGCGGCGGATGGTGGAAAGCCGGTGCGCAATTACGAACGTCGTCCGGCCTTGCATGAGATAAGAAAGCCCATGCTGAATCATCTGTTCGGATTCCGAGTCGAGGCTGGAAGTTGCTTCGTCAAGTATCAGAATGCGGGGCTCGGCCAGAATGGCGCGCGCAATCGAGATCCGCTGCCGCTGGCCGCCCGAGAGCTTTACGCCGCGCTCGCCGACCACGGTGTCATATTTCTCGGCGAAAGATTCGGCGAACTCATCCACACGGGCGATTCTGCAGGCACGCAGGAATTCTTCTTCACTCGCGCCGGGACGCGAAAACAGCACGTTCTCGCGAATCGTTCCATCAAACAGAAACGATTCCTGCAACACCACTCCGAGACGCGTGCGGTAGGAATCGAGCCGGACCGTGCTCAGGTCCGTGCCATCCACGAGAACCCTGCCTTTGGTGGGCACGTAAAAGGCGGAGATGAGGCCAATCGTCGTCGATTTTCCTGAGCCCGATGAGCCCACCAGGGCTGTAACTGTTCCGGGTTCCGCGCGGAAAGAAATATCATGCAGAACTTCGTGAACGCCATCGTAGCTGAAACTTACGTCGTCAAATTCCACGGTGCCGCGAATGTCGTCCAACGCCACGGAACGTTTGGGGTCTTGATCCTCGGGACGCTCATGCAGGATTTCCTGAGTCCGCTCCAACCCCGCCAGAGCTTCGGTGAGCTGCGTTCCAATTCCCACGGCCTGCGCCATGGGTGCAATTAGAAAAGCCAACATCGCCGTGAAGGAGACGAGACCGCCAATCGACATGGTCCCCGCCATAATCTGGCGCGCGCCCACAAACGTCACCACCGCGCCGACCACGCCCAAAAGCACGCTGGCGGAAAGGCTCATCACAGACGTTGCGGTGAGCGTGCGCATGATGTTTTCCAGCAGGCGTTTCACGCCACCAGCGAAGACGGCCTCCTCGCGCTCCTCCGCGTGGTAACCCTTGATGACGCGAACGCCGCCCAAAGATTCCGTGAGACGTCCCGTCACTTCGGCGTTGATCTTGCTTCGTTCCCGGAAAATCGGCCGGATCGTGCCGAAGGCTTTCGTCAGAGCGATTCCAAAGAACAGCAAGAATCCCAACGCGACCAACGTCATCACCGCACTGATGCGAAGTAACAGCACAAGCGCGATGGCGGAGGTCAGCAGTCCACCCGCAAAGTCGACCAGGCCTGTTCCCAGCAAGTTGCGTACGCCTTCCACATCGCTCATGATTCGCGAGACCAGCATGCCGGTTTTGTTCGCGTCGTAGAACGCGACCGGAAGCCGCGAAATGTGCTTCTGCACTCGCTGGCGTAGTTCTGTAATCAGGCGCTGCGCCTCCTTCGAAAGCAACTGCGTCAGCGAGAACGACGTGATTCCCTGAATGACCGTGGCACCCAAGACCACCAGAACGAGCTGGTCCAGCAAGTGCAGGGAGCGCTTCGGAATGACATTGTCAAACAAGAACTTGGTGGAGTAGGGCAGAACAAGGCTGGCGACCCGGTTCACAATCATCAGCAAAAAGCCAACGCTCAGCAGGGCCAGGCGCGGACGCGTCAGCTCCCAAACGATAGGAAGAACGGCGCGCAGTCGCTGGACTTTAGGGGGCTTCTGGGCTGCTTTAGGGTCTGTACTCAATCTTTAATTGGACTCCGCCAGACTTCGATTCGCTTCATTTATTACTGCATTGTGACACGTCCGGGCAGAGCGTTGTATCCTCGGGGCGTGGCACGTCCGCCTTCTCCGGAGCGCTCTCCAACCTTAGGCCTGTTACTCGGCCTGATCATCACACTTGCGGCGGTCGTGGCCTATTCGGCATACATTACCTGGCAAGTGGTCGGCCTGCGCCAGCTTCAGTCCGATCTGATCGACCGCAACCGCAAGGATTCTTTGCAGTTGCTCCGCATCCAGAACGATCTCAATCTGCTCGCGGTCGCTATGCGCGACATGATCGACAACGACGAACCGTACCCACTCACCGCCTGGTCGGCGCAGTTCCAGCGCATTCGCACTGACCTCGACGATGCCATGCGCCTCGAAGCCGGGCTGACTCCGACGAGCCGGACGATCGAGCAGAGCGTTTCGCTCGGCAGTTCGTTGACCCAGTTCTGGGATGCCGTCGACCGTGTGTTCGTGCTGGCCGGTTCGGGTAAGGAAAAAGACGCGAGAGTGCAGATCCAGCTTTCCTTGCAAGCGCGGCAGGCGGCTCTGAGCACGACTGTGGCCCGGTTGCTCGTGCAAAACAGTGAGAGCGAGGAGCAGGCAGCACAGCGCATCGTCCAGATCTATGGCGGAGTGCAACGGCAAGTCTATGTCTTCCTGGCCGCGACCCTGGCCGCGATCTTATTGACCGGATTCTCCATGATCCGCTGGAACCGGCGGCTGTTTGCTCGCATGGCCGAACTTTCGGAGCGGCGCAGCGAACTCGCACAGAAACTGATTGCAACGCAGGAGTCCACGCTACGTTACATTTCGCGAGAACTGCATGATGAGTTTGGACAGATCCTGACTGCGATGGGATCGATGCTTGGCCGTGCCGGAGCGCACGCGCCGGAAGGCTCATCATTGCGGGGGGACTTGCAGGAAGTCAGGCAGATTGCGCAGGACACGCTCGACCGGGTGCGAACATTGTCCCAGGCGCTGCATCCAGTGATGCTCGACGAGGCTGGGCTCGAGCCTGCACTCGACTGGTACATCCCGACCGTGGAAAGACAGACCGGGATTGCCATATCCTATGAGAAGCAGGGGGTGATCTTCGACGTGAATGGGAGCGCGGCGGTGCAAATTTACCGCGTGCTGCAGGAAGCGTTGAACAACGTCGCGCGGCACTCGGGCGCGAAACAGGCTTGGGTGCGATTGCGTTTTCTGCCTGCGACGCTGGAGTTGGAAGTGGAAGATCACGGCGTAGGTTTCAATCAGCGGCCTGCGAAGCAAGGCATCGGGCTCGTCGCGATGCGCGAGCGCTCGGAGTTGATGGCTGGACGCATTGAGTTTTCCACTCCCACCGCTGGGGGCACGTTATTGCACTTGACGGTGCCTCGCGAGAAAGTTGAGTCCCAGGACGGAGATTCCAGGGAGAAAGATCCAAGTCAGAAAAGCCAAATATGACAAACCAAATATGACAAAAAAGATCACGGTGTTGCTCGTGGATGACCATAGCCTGGTCCGGCGGGGCTTTCGGCGGATATTGGAGGATGAACCGGACATGGTCGTCGTCGGTGAGGCCGGCGACGGTGAAGAGGCCATCAAACTGGCGCGCGAGTTGAGGCCGCACGTCGTGGTGATGGACTGCGCATTGCCCAAGATGAACGGTCTGGACGCAACCCGGAGCATTCTCGAAGATCTTCCCGAGACCGCCGTGCTCATGCTCAGCATGCACTCGGAAAGCACCTGGGTGCGGCAAGCAACCGAGGCCGGCGCCAGGGGATACATCCTGAAGAATGCAATGAACCTGGAACTGGGCCCAGCCGTGAGGCGCGTGGCAGGCGGAGAAACAATTTTCGATCCCCAGATCGAGCACTCGTCGGCGCTCAAAGGCGAACGCAGCGGCGGACTCACTCCGCGCGAGCTTGAAGTCCTGCAGATGATCGTGGATGGCAAGTCGAATAAGGAAATAGCCGTGGTGCTTGATCTCAGCGCTAACACGGTTGCGGTTCATCGCGCCAACATCATGAACGCTCTCGGCATTCATAAGACGGCTGAGCTTGTGGTTTACGCGATTCGCTCCGGGCTGGTGAATGTTCCATGAAATGTTCCGTGAATCGCAGATCTTTTCTTCTGCAGGGCATGGCGGGTCTGGCATCGGTGTCACAGTTGTCCCTGCTGGGAGCGCTGGGGGCTGCTTCTGGAGCAGCGGCCTCGCCCGGCTTTCGGTTGATTGACGTCACATCCAGCGCCGGCATCCAATTCCAGCACAACAGCGGAGCCTTTGGCGGAAAATTACTGCCGGAGACTCTGGGTTCCGGCTGCGCCTTTCTCGACTACGACCGCGACGGCTGGCAAGACATTCTTCTGATCAACGGAATGGATTGGCCGGGACACAAGCAGCGGCGCTCCACGCTGCGCCTCTATCACAACAACGGGAACGGTACCTTCACCGACGTTACTTCGCGGACCGGATTAGATGTTGAAATGTATGGCATGGGCGTAGCCGTCGGCGACTACGACAACGACGGATTCCCTGACATTCTCGTAACCTGCGTCGGGCAGAACCGGCTATTCCACAATACCGGCAAAGGAGCTTTCATCGATGTGACCAACGCCAGTGGATTGGGAAAACGTCTGGCGTTCAGCACGTCCGCTCTCTGGCTTGATTACGACCACGATGGCCGGCTCGATCTTTTTATCTGCAACTACGTCAAGTGGTCGCCGGAGCACGATGTTTTCTGCAGTCTCGACGGCAAGCACAAATCCTATTGCACGCCGGAAGCCTATCGCGGCGAAACCTGCTGGCTGTTTCACAATCGCGGCGACGGCACTTTCGAAGACGTTACCGCCTCGAGCGGTGTTTTCGATAGCAGTTCCAAATCTCTCGGCGTTGCCATGCTGGATGAAAACCAGAGTGGCTGGCCCGATCTGCTGGTGGCCAACGACACTCAGCCCAACAAGCTGTATCGAAACCAGCGCAACGGAACTTTCAAAGACGCCGCAGTAGAGGCTGGACTGGCCTTCAGCAGCGAGGGCAAGGCGCGAGCCGGCATGGGCGTGGATGTTGGTGACTTCATGAACTCCGGCCGTCCCGGCGTAGCCATTACGAACTTCGATAACGAAATGACCGGCTTGTACGAGTTCAGCGGGAAGGAATACGAAGACGTCGCCGCGCAGGCAGGTGTGGGATTAGCGTCCAAAAACAGTCTGGGTTTTGGATGCATTTTCCTGGACGCGAATCTCGATGGCTGGCTCGATCTTGCCGTGGCTAACGGACACATCGATGAGACCGTGCGCAACATTCGCGGTAATGTTGGCTACGCTCAGCCGCCGCAGCTCTTTCTAAACAATGGCAAGGGGAGCTTCCGCGACATCGCCCCGGAAGTCGGCGGCGGATTCGAGAAGCCGGTTGTGGCGCGCGGACTGGCCTATGCTGATTTCGATCGCGATGGCGACCTCGACCTGTTGCTGACCACCAATAACGGCCCCGTCTACCTGTACCGGAACGACCAACTCGCCGGGAACCGCAGCATTCGTTTTCGGCTGGTCGGCACCAAGTCGAACCGCGACGGGATTGGTGCGACCGTCCGCATTGTCTCCGGCGGCGTGAAGCAGTCGCGCCTGGTAAAGAGTGGCTCCAGTTATTTGTCGCAGTCTGAACTTCCGCTTACGTTCGGCCTGGAGAAGCGCGATCGCGTTGAGCACACTGTCATTATTTGGCCCAGCGGCCGGACTGAAGAGTTCACGAATCTAGCGGCCGGACGATGCTACGAATGCACCGAAGGCAAGGGAATCACGCCGCTCGACGGATATTGACTCACGTCGCAGCAAAGTCGTTTCAAGGCCAGGCTTTCAAGGGACTACGGTTCGCCCCCGCTAAGCCGTTAACAGTCCCCATCCCAGCGTGAACACATCGAGCGCGACGTGACGAGGCGAGAGACTTCCCACATGCAGAGCCACCAGTCTGCGAAAGACTTCAGGATGCCTCCGAAAAACCCGGAGAGTACGTTGTTGAACCCTGGGACGCCCCTCGAGTGTGAGCATCAATCGCGCCATTAAGAGCGGGCGTTGTGCCAAACGTCGGTGCGCATCCTGATAACCACCGAGATCTCCAGATCTGAAACAATTCGCCAACACGGTGGCCTGGCTGAAGGACAGACCGAGGCCCTCGCCCGTGATGGCGTCGACAGTTCCCGAAGCATCACCAATCAGCGCGACATTCCCTCGCCACACCCGCTTCAGTTTGCGGTTGGCGGTTACCGATCCTCTTTCAGAAGACACCGTCCCAGCGCTCCGAAGCCGCGCCTTGAGCTCGGGGAACGCCGGCAAAGATTCTTCCAGTCGAAGCCCAGGGTCGCGCGAAGCCACCGCTATACAGACCTGTTCGTTGCTCACCGCTGTGGCATAGCCTTGAACGTGTTTTGCCCAATATATTTCCATGCGGTCAGTCCACGGCGGTACGCGATAATGCCGCCGAAACGCGTAGCGGATGCCGCTCCCCGAGTGCGCCCCCAAATTCGCCCAACCTCGTACGCGCGAGTTGGCGCCATCGGCGCCAACAATCCAACGCGCCCGGATCGAGCGCTTGCCCAGAAGCACGTCTTCGTCTGAAATCTGCGTGACTGTGTTCTGCCAAAGCAGATCGGCTCCCAGCGCGGCAGCCCGTTCAGTCATGATGCGATGCAACGTGGTGCGGCGAATGGAGAGTCCGGAACCATCGGAAGGGAACTCTGTTTCTGCGGATAATCCGGCACTAAGGAAGCGTACGCCACGAAGAGGACAGGCTTCAGCGGCGGGCACGGCAACTCCCAGCCGTTCCAGAGCCCTGATCGCGTCCGGCATCAGCACTTCACCACATGCCTTGTCGATCGGCGGTCTGGCGCCATCGGCAACTACCACGCGCAGTCCTTGCTGGCGGGCAGCAATCGCCGCCGCCAGCCCGGCTGGCCCGCCGCCGATTACAAAGACGTCTGTTGAGTTCACCAACTACCGACCTCACCACTGTAGAAGCAGAAGCTCGGAACAAAACCCGGGTCCCATGGCAGCAAGCAGACCCAACGAGCCCGGCTCAGGGTGCCGGTTTTTCATCACATCCTCGAGCACGCATAGGACGGAAGCCGATGAAAGATTTCCCACCTTGCGCAGACAATCCCAGGACGCATCAAGTTGGCCGTTGTGCAATCCCAGCGCGTCTGCCGAAGCGTCGAGCACTTTCGGTCCTCCGGTGTGGAGAACGAAACTCTTCAGGTCACTTCGCTTGTGCCCGTTGTCCGCGAGAAACGCGTCCACATCGCGGCCAAGGTTTTCCCGAATCAGGGTCGGGACCTCGGTGGACAAAATGATGCGGAAGCCTTTCTCGGAGATGTTCCAGCCCATCATCTCCTCTGTGCTGGGATAGAACACTGACCGGGTCGCGAGGATCTTGGGCCCGGGAATTTTAGGCTCAGCCGATTCGAATTCCGCGCCGGTCACGATGACAGCGGCAGCGCCGTCGGCGAATAGTCCCGAAGATATGAGGTTCGCCACCGACAGATCTTCACGCTGCAAGGTGAGCGAACAGAGCTCGACCGACACCAAAGCTGCGGCCTGCTTGGGATAGGCGCGAACGTAATCCGAGGCGCGCGCAATTCCTGCCGCGCCCGCCACGCAACCCAGCCCGAAGATCGGGGTGCGGCGAATATTCGCGGGGAGCTTCATGCGGTTAATCAGCAGAGCGTCGATCGAAGGGCTGGCAACGCCGGTGACGGTGGTGAAGAGCAGGCACCCGAGGTCGGAGGGCTGCAGTCCGGCATTGTGCAGTGCGAGACAGAGAGCCTGCTCCCCCAATTCCTGCGCGACCCTGATCCAGATATCATTGGCTTGGCCCCAGGTCTTGATATCCACGTATTCCTCGGCGGGAATCGCGAGGTAGCGGCCGTCGACGGTCACGTTGCGGTGCAGCCGCGCCAGCAACAGAGGATTCTTGAGTTCGGGTCCCCAATAGTCCTGGAGGCGTTCGAGAAGAACTTTCTGAGAGTAGTAATGCTTCGGGAAGGCGCTCGCCGCGCTGGCAATCCTCATGGATTCTGTGTCCTGAAGTGAGTCTCGGCGGAATCGACCCCCAAGCCTACCGAATCGGGATGTTTTCCGCGATTCGATGTTCGGTCCCGTGATGGTTACACAGGGGGGCTCGCGCCGGATTACTTATTGTCGCAGAGTTGGGAGTTTTTGTGTGTCATTGGCTTGTTAACAGGAAACTCCGTCGCTCGAGAACCGGTCTGTTCCCAGGCGCGGCTCATGGCGGACATTCATCTGTGGCCGCCCTGAGAAAACTAACCTATTCCGGCTTGTTCGTCCAGTAGGTTCGTCCAGTGCTGCGCGCTGGGGAAAGCTCCCCCGATTCATCCACAGCGGACGGCGGGGTTTGTTTTCCCTCACTGCGTCACGGCGATCGAACTAGGCGTATTCCCAACGCCATATGTGAGAAGAGGGTTCAGATTGCCGCTGTTGACGCCAAACCCCTGAATTCCGGCATTGGAGCCTTGATTCCCCACGAACAAATAATTCCCGTTGGGGTCCTCGACCAGAAAACTGGGACTGCCTTCGGTGGTGAAGGCGAAGGCGCTGGTGGAGGTGGTAAGCGCCGTAGGCAATCCAGTAGTGGAATCAATCGAATATACGGCAACGTTGCTTGATCCCTGATTCGCCACGTAGAGATACTGACCTTTGGGGTCCAGAAGCAGCGCAACCGGATCACTATAGATGTCAGCGAGCGGAGAGCCCGCAACATTATCTTCCAACCCTCCGGAGGGAAGAATGCTGAAAATGGCGATGGACTGTGATTGAGTATTCGCCACGTACAGATAACTGCCGCTTGGGTCGATGACGAGTCCATTGGGATTGCCCCCATCGGCAGGGGTCAAGGCAGGGTTGAGCAGTTGGAGCGCTCCTGCGCTCACACTGAAGCCTAAGATCGACCCATCGTTGGTTCCGATCTGTCCGCCCGCGACGCTGACGTAGAGAAAGTTGCCTGTGGGGGTGAGCACCATATTGAGCGGCGTCAAACCGATGAAAAATGGGGAATTAGGAGTCTGCGTGAGCACGCCAGTGCTGCTATCGATGGAGAAGACCGAAATGTTATCTGACGCTGTGTTCATTACGTACAGGTAATTGCCCGCAGGGTCCATCACCAGGAGGACCGGTTGCGTGCCACCCCCTGGTTGCCCGTTTCCATTGATGGCAACCGTCGTGCGGGGAGGGATCTCGTTCACATAGCCGTTGCTCAGGATGTCGAACAGGGAAATGTCATTTTCATTTTGACCGGGGTTTGCCACATACAGGAACTTTCCCGAAGGGTGGATCACGACGGAGTGCGCTCCGTCACCCACCGTGTACGGAGTTCCCGCGAGTTCCGTAAGCGTGCCAGAGAAAGGGTCCTCCCGGTACACCGCCAGCTCGTTTGCAGCCGGGAGGGTGGCGTAGAGATAATGGCTCGTTGTACTGCAGCCGACGCTACCGGCTATACCTGCGACAGCGAAAACCAGGACCAGTGCTTTCTGAAGCATCCGTGACTCCTACGAGAATTTGAAAGCCAAGTTCAAAGACGAAGTTCAGCAAAGTTCGAAACGAAGTTCGAAACGAAGTTCGAAACGAAGCTCGAAACGAAGCTCGATCATACCGGGCTCCGCGATAATCGGGTGTCCAAACGAAACCACCATCATACGATTTCCGGCGAGAAAAAGGGGTATTCTACTTCACGCATTCCATCGCACGCTGCCGTCGGGTCTCTTCCGGCCCGGGGAAACCCACCCGCCTCCGGTCTTTGGCGTCCACCTCTGCGATGCGATGCTGCTGAAAACAGGTTGCACGCGGCATATCTTGGCTGCCGAAATCAACCTTCAGGAATTCTTCAATTTTACCGGTTTCAGGAACGGACCGGTTCAGTGGGCCGGACTCGGCGTGGGAGTGCGCGAAGAATCGTGCATCAACGGCTTCGCTTCTCCGCCGCGCAATGCCAGGCGGAAGCGGTCGAGGTACACATAGACAACCGGAGTGGTGAATAACGTAAGCGCCTGGCTGACAATCAGCCCACCGACAATCGTAATACCCAGAGGCCGGTGCAACTCGGAACCTGTCCCAGTGCCCAGCGCCAACGGCAGACCCCCCAGCAGAGCCGCCATTGTGGTCATCATGATCGGCCGGAAGCGCAGCAGGCAGGCGTCGTAGATGGCCTCAACCGGCTTCTTTCCTTGCGTGCGCTCCACTTCGAGCGCCACGTCGATCATCATAATAGCGTTCTTCTTCACCAGGCCGATCAGCAAAATGATGCCGATGGTTCCAATCACGTTGAGTTCGTTGTGAGTCAGCAGCAAGGCCAAAAGAGCCCCCACACCCGCTGAAGGAATCGTAGAGAGAATCGTAAACGGGTGAATATAGCTCTCGTAAAGCATGCCCAGCACGATGTACACGGTTATCAGGGCGGTGATAACCAGCACCAGTTCGCTGGAAAGCGAATCCTTGAACGCGGCCGCCGTGCCCTGGAAACTTGCCTGAATCGTCTCCGGAAAGCCGATGGACTGTTGGACTTTTTCGATGGCTTGCGTTGCCTGCCCAAGCGAGGCTCCGGGAGCTAGGTTAAATGAAATCGTAACCGACGGAAACTGGCTCTGGTGATTCACCGCCAAGGGCATGTTGGACGGAACGAAGTGTGTGAATGCCGCTAGCGGTATCGGCGCACCGGTACTCGAGCGCAGATAAATATTCTGCAAAGCCTCGGTCGTCTGTTGGAACTCCGGCGCCACTTCCATCACCACGTGGTATTGGTTGAGCGGCATGTACATGGTCGAGACTTGGCGCTGTCCGAAGGCGTCGTAGAGCGCGTTGTCGATATCTTGCGCAGCGACCCCCAACCGGCTGGCCGTGTCCCGGTCGATCACCAGTTGTGCCTGCAATCCTTTATCCTGCTGGTCGGTATTCACGTCGCGTAATTCGGGTAGTCCGCGCACTTTCTCCAGCAACAGCGGACCCCATTTGTTGAGTTCGTTCAAGTCCTCGCCTTGTATCGTGTATTGGTATTGCGCCTGCCCATAGCGCCCGCCAATCGTCAGATCCTGCTGCACTTGCAGGAACAGCGTGGCTCCCGGGACCACCGCGAGTTTACCCCGCAATCGATTGATCACATCGTCGGCGCTGGTATAGCAAGGACTCCAGAAGTGGGGGGTCTTGCATTGGCCGCGTTTCTCCAGTGGCTTCAGCATGACGAAGAACCGCCCCTGATTCGTCGCCCCGCCTCCGCCCGCGAACCCGACCGCCGTGTCGACCGCCGGATCCTTCAATATGATTTGCACGAACTGTCCCATCTTGCCGCTCATGGCCTGGAATGAAATGTCTTGTGCCGCCTGTACCGTTCCCTGAAGCCGCCCCGTGTCCTGCTGCGGGAAGAACCCTTTGGGCACGATGATGTAGAGGTAGATGCTCAGGCAGGCCACGAGAATAGTCACTAGCAAGGTCACGGGTTGATGCACCAGCACCCATTTGAGCGCGTGCCGGTACGTCGCCAGGAGTTGGTCGAACAACCATTCGCTGAAGCGATAGAAAACGTTATGCCGTTTGTTCGATTCAGAGGGGCGCAGAAATTTGGCGCACATCGTCGGCGTCGTCGTCAACGACACCAGGAGCGAAACTCCGATCGCAATGCTGAGCGTGACCGCGAACTCCCGAAACAGCCGCCCCACAATCCCACCCATCATCAGCAGCGGGATGAACACTGCCACAAGCGACAGGCTCATGGAGAGCACGGTGAAGCCAATTTCCGCCGCTCCCTTGAACGCCGCCTGCACCGCGTCCATCCCCTGCTCCACGTAACGCGTGATGTTCTCCAGCACCACGATAGCGTCATCCACCACGAATCCAGTGGAGATCGCCAGCGCCATGAGCGACAGATTGTCCAGGCTGTAGTCCAGCAGATACATCCCGCCGAAAGTGCCCACCAGCGAAAGCGGGACGGCGATGCTGGGAATCACCGTCGCCCGCACCGTCCGCAGGAAAACGAACACGACCATGATCACCAGCGCGATCGAAATTAGCAGCGTGGATTCAATGTCCTTAACCGACGCACGAACCGTAATCGTGCGGTCCGAGACAACCGCCAGTTTGATAGCCGGAGAAATCGAGGATTGGAGATAAGGCATCAGCGCGCGCACCCGGTCCACGGTCTCGATGACGTTGGCGGCGGGCTGACGGAAAATAACGACAAGGACACCGGGTTTGCCATTGGCCAGGCCGAGGTTATGCACGTCCGCCACCGAGTCCTGCACATCCGCCACGTCTCCCAGACGCACTGGGCCGCCGTTATGGTAGGCAACTATCAACGGCCGGTACTCATCCGCGGTAAAAAGTTGATCATTGCCGGAGAACTCTTGAGAGATCGCTCCGTTCGAGACTTGTCCCTTGGCTTGATTGGCATTGGCGAGATTGAGCGCATTGCGCACCGTGTCCAGGCCCACTCCGAGCTTGTTGAGCAGCATCGGATTGACTTCAACTCTCACGGCTGGCGGCGCCGAACCGTACGTGAACACCTGGCCTACGCCATTCACCTGCGACAGCTTCTGCGCCAGAATCGAGTCGGACGCGTCATACAAACGCGCCACCGGAACTGTGTCTGAGGTGAGCGCCAGGATCAGGATGGGGGCATCTGCTGGATTGATCTTGCGATAAGTCGGATTGCTCGGCAGATTGGTGGGAAGCTGGCTGCGAGCCGCGTTGATTGCCGCCTGCACATCGCGGGCTGCGGCATCAATGTTCCGGTTCAGATCAAATTGCAGCGCGATGCCGGTCGAACCTAGTTGGCTCGACGAGGTCATCTGATTCACGCCTGAGATGCGCCCGAACTGCCGCTCCAGCGGCGTGGCCACGGCAGAAGCCATCGTCTGCGGGTCCGCGCCCGGCAGCTGTGCACCCACGCTGATTACGGGGAAATCCACCCGTGGCAGCGAAGCCACTGGAAGATAATTAAAGGCAAGAATTCCGGAGAGCAGCAGCGCCGCCGCCAGCAGCGACGTACCGATGGGACGCCGGATAAATGGAGCCGAGATACTCATCGCTTAATAACTGTCATCCCGATCAATCACTGTCACCCTTTTTAATCCGCTGGAAACTCCTGTGGAATCGGATTCCCGATCCTGTACTTTGCGAACCGATCTGCCAGCCGGGCAAACCACAGATAAACCACCGGCGTCGTATAGAGCGTCAGCAACTGGCTGAGAATCAGACCACCCACAATCGTGATGCCCAGCGGCCGCCGCAACTCCGCGCCCGTCCCCGATCCCAGCGCCAGCGGCAAACCTCCGAGCAGCGCCGCCATGGTCGTCATCATGATGGGGCGGAAGCGCAGCAAACATGCCTGAAAGATCGCTTCTTCCGGAGGCTTATGTTCTTCGCGCTCAGCCTCCAGAGCGAAGTCGATCATCATGATGGCATTCTTTTTTACGATCCCGATCAGCAGGATGATACCGATCAAAGCCACCACAGTAAGATCGTTTCCTGTGATCATCAGAGCCAAGATCGCGCCCACTCCGGCCGAAGGCAACGTAGACAGAATCGTGACGGGGTGAATATAGCTTTCGTACAGCACTCCCAGGACGATGTACACCGTGATGATCGCAGCCAGAATCAGGAACGGCTCACTAGCCAGCGAATTCTGAAATGCAGCCGCCGTTCCTTGAAACGAAGCGTGAATGCTGGGCGGCAATTGGATGTCTTTCTCGATCTGCTCGATGGCTTTCGTGGCGTCACCCAGCGACCCTCCCGGCGCTAGGTTGAACGACAGTGTGACCACCGGGAACTGTCCCTGGTGATTCACCGCGAGGGGTGTATTCGTCGTTTGCATTCGTATGAAAGTCGAAAGCGGCACCGGGGCTCCGCTGGTTGCCGACGTGGCGGCGTTGGCCGTCGGCGCGCCGCTGTTGGGCGTGATGCTGCCCGGCCGAACGTAGACGTCGTTCATCGCGTCGGGCGTCTTGGCGAAGGTCGGCAGCACTTCCAGCACCACATGGTACTGGTTCAACTGCGTAAAGATGATTGAGACCTCCCGCTGCCCAAAAGCGTCGTAGAGCGTGTTGTCGATGGCTTGTGGCAGGATTCCCAGCCGTGACGCGGTATCACGGTCGATCGTAAGATTCGTCTTGAGCCCGCCGTTCAGCTGATCTGTGGCGACATCGCGCAGGTCCGGCGACGCTTTCAGTTTTTCAACAAGCCTGGGTGTCCATTGCGCCAGTTCCTGGGCATCGGCATCTTCCAGAGAGTATTGAAACTGCGTGCGGCTCACGCGGTCTTCCACCGTCAGGTCCTGCACCGGCTGCATGTAGAGTGTGATTCCGTTTACCTTGGCTAGCGCAGGCTGCAGTCGCCGGATGATCGCTGAAGCGTCGGCCCCGCGCTCATCGCGCGGTTTCAGGTTGATCTGAATACGGCCGCTATTTGGCGTCGTATTCGTGCCGTCCACTCCGATAAAAGATGACAGACTCTCCACGTCTTTATCCTTGAGAATCTCTTTCGCAAGTTCCTGCTGGCGCAGCGACATCGCGTCAAACGAAATATTGTCCGGCGCTTCCGAAATTCCCAGAATCACTCCCGTATCTTGCACCGGAAAAAATCCCTTGGGCACGACTACGTAGAGAACCAGCGTAAGAACCAGGGTTCCGAAGGTCACGAACAAGGTTGCCGTTTGATGTTTCAGCACCCATTTCACGGTGCGGCCGTAAAACGCAATCACCCGGTTGTAATAATCCTCCGTGACTTCGTAGAACCTGCCTTTTTCGCCCTCCTTGCGATGCTTGAGCAGCTTGGCACACATCATCGGCGTCAAGCTCAGGGAAACCCCCGCTGACACCAGAATGGTGACCGCCAGTGTGACCGCGAATTCGCGGAACAGCCGGCCCACAATGTCGCCCATGAACAGCAGCGGAATCAGCACCGCAATCAGAGACACCGTGAGCGAGACGATGGTGAACCCAATCTGCCCCGATCCCTTCAATGCCGCTTCCAGCGGTGACTCCCCGGCTTCCAGATAGCGGTCAATGTTCTCGATCATCACGATGGCATCATCCACCACGAAGCCGGTGGAGATGGTCAAGGCCATAAGCGTCAGATTGTTCAGGCTGTAGCCCAGCAAATACATCACGCCGAACGTTCCCACAATCGACAATGGGACCGCGACGCTGGGAATGAACGTTGCCCGTAGGTTTCGCAGGAAAAAGAAAATCACGATGACCACGAGAACGATGGTCAGCGCCAACTCGAACTCAACGTCCTTCACGGATGCGCGGATGGTTGTAGTCCGGTCTGTAAGGATTTGCACTTTGACCGCGGAGGGTAACGACGCCTGCAATTGCGGCAGAAGCTTCTTGATCCGGTCGACGACGCTGATGATGTTCGCCCCCGGCTGGCGCTGGATGTTGACGATCACCGCCGGAGTCTGATTCATCCAGGCTGCCAGCAGAGTGTTTTCCGTGCCATCGAACACGTTGGCCACATCGCTCAGCCGCACCGGCGCACCGTTGTGATAAGCGACGACGATGGGCTTGTACTCCGCGGCGAGGAACAGCTGATCGTTCGCGCCGATGGTATACGACTGGCGAGCGCCGTCGATCACGCCCTTCGCCTGGTCTACATTCGCCTCGGCCAATGCGGTGCGAACATCTTCCAGGCTCAACCCGTAGGAAGCGAGCGCCGTCGGATTAACCTGAACTCGCACGGCGGGCTTCTGTCCGCCGCTGATGGAAACCAGTCCCACACCCGGCAGCTGCGAAATTTTCTGTGCGAGCGCGGTATCGGCGAGATCCTCCACCTTTGACAGGGCCAGCGAATCCGAGGACATTGCCAGCGTGAGAATCGGCGAATCCGCAGGGTTTACTTTGTTGTAAATAGGAGGATTGGGCAAGTCAGCCGGCAGGAACGTCGCTGCCGCGTTGACTGCGGCCTGAACCTGCTGCTCTTCCACGTCAATGTTCTGGTCGAGCGCGAACTGCAGCGTGATCACCGAACTGCCGTACGAACTCGTCGAGGTCATCTGGCTCAGCCCGGGAACCTGACCGAACTGCCGCTCCAGAGGCGAGGTCACCGACGACGCCATCACCTCGGGATCCGCCCCCGGGTAAAACGTTACGACCTGAATGGTTGGATAATCGACTTCCGGCAAGGCGGAGACAGGTAGTTGCAGAAACGCAACCCACCCCACCAGCAGCACGCCCACCATTAAAAGCGTGGTCGCCACTGGCCGGAGAACGAATAAACGTGAAGGACTCATGAAGCAGGAGTTCCTGATGTCGCGGTTCCCGAGACCCCAGCACTGCCGCCGCCCGCGGTGTTGCGTGGGACCGCACTTCGCGGTTCGATGGAGCTGCCAGTTTGTAGTTTGTCCTGGCCGTCCGTCACCACTGTGTCGCCGGGGTTAATGCCGCTGGAAACCGCTGTGGTGGTGCCCTGGGTAAGCGCTAGGGTCACCGCGCGCGCTTCAACCGTCTTGTCGGACTTTACAAGGTAGACAAACGCTCCCTGCGGGCCACGCAGGATCGCCGCCGTGGGCAGTACCGTGCTCTTCTTTCGCGTCTCGAGAAGCAAGTTTGCGTTTACGAACTGGTTGGGCCAAAGCTGGTTGTCTTTATTATCGAACACCGCTTTCAGCTTGGCGGTTCCCGTCGTTGGATCGATTTGGTTGTCGATCGTCTGCAGTTTGCCCGTCGCCAGCTTGGTCTCATTGTCCCGGCTGTAGGCCTCCACCAGCAGTGTCGAGTTCTTCATGTGCTGCGCCACGGTCGGCAACTGATCCTCGGGCAGCGTGAAGATCACCGCAATCGGCTGCAATTGCGTGAGGATCAGCATGGGATTGGTGTCGGCTGCGTGCACGATATTCCCCGGGTCCACCTGCCGCAGGCCGACGCGCCCGGTAAACGGCGCGGTGATGTTGCAGTAGACCAGCTGCAGCTTGGCGTTATCGATCTGCGCCTGATCGGTGCGCACCTGGCCGTCGAGCTGGTCCACCAACGACTGCTGCGTGTCCACTTGCTGCTGCGCAATGCTGCCGGAGGGAATCAGCGTGGTAAAGCGCTGCAGGTTCAACCGGGCATCGCGCAGCGTAGCCTGGTCCTTGAACAACTGCGCCTGCATCTGTTCCAGTTGCACCTGAAAGGGGCGCGGATCAATCACGATCAGCAAATCCCCTTCTTTTACGACCTGCCCTTCCTGGAAGTTGACGCGCATGATCTGCCCATCGACGCGGCTTTTTATGTTCGCCGTGTAGAACGCTGTCACTGACCCAAGTCCCACCAGGTAGACGGGCATGTCCTGCTGTTGAACCTTGGCGACAGCCACTGAAACCGCACGCGGGCCCGCAGCTTGCGCCTTCTGCTGTTTTGAGTCGGCGCTGGTGCAGCCGGAAAAGGACGCGCAAACTACAAATAGCGAGACTGCCACGATTAGCCCAAGCCTAAAGCGCCCGGCAAACTGCCGTCCTTCTTGAAGAGAACTCGAATCGATCGTTTTCACAGGTTTGGTCGTTTGCACCTTTCCACAAGCTCGGCGTAGAACGCGCCCTCTATTAGACGCATGCATTTATTAGACGTATGCATTTCGACTCGGTTGCGGAACCTCTGCCCGGCAGGGAGCCGATCGTCTTACGACTAAAGTCCTCCCGCCGGAGAGGCTCAGGTAGGAACTGCAACGCAGATGTAACTAGTAGAACCCTACCAAACTAGCATCAACCGCGCGCTCCGACAGGTCAAGTCCCGGGGCGAAGGTTTTACAAATCTTTACGCGCTTTTTCCTATATTTACCCTTGTTTACTATTTAGGTCTGCGGTCTGCCCGATTGCAGCGCCGCCGTTCGTGGGTGCAGCGCTTCATAAGCGGCAATCTCCGCCTCGTGTTGCATCGTGAGCCCAATGTCGTCCAGTCCATTCAGCAGACAGTGCCTGACAAATTCATCGATGGGAAATTTCGCCCGAAAGCCCTGATCATCCCGCACCTCGCGCTGTTCCAGGTCAATGGTGAGTTGGTAATCCTTGCCCTCGCGGGATCGCCGCATCAGCTCTGCGGTCTCAGCCTCATTAAGGCGCACGGTAAGGAAGCCGTTCTTTGTGCTGTTATTGGCAAAGATGTCGGCGAATGAAGATGAAATCACGGCGCGAAACCCAAAATCCGTCAGCGCCCACACCGCGTGCTCGCGCGACGAACCACAGCCGAAATTCTTTCCCGCAACCAGAATGCTTGCACCTTCATAACGCGGCTCGTCCAGAACAAAACCAGCGTTCTTCTTCCCGTCAGCATCGAACCGCCAATCGTAAAACAGAAACTGGCCAAAGCCGGTCTTCTCGATGCGCTTGAGAAACTGCTTGGGAATAATCTGGTCGGTGTCAACATTCACGCGATCCAGCGCAGCCACCCGCCCGCGATGTGTACGAAACGGTTTCATATCCTTTCCCCATCCTTGTCATCCCTTGCGCTTGTCATCCTGAGTCCCGCGGTTGTTGCGGAACGAAGGATCTCAGTCTCCACTGACCCCGCAGGAATCAACGCCATCACCGAAACTTCCAATCCCTTATATCCGTAAAGTGTCCCGCAATCGCCGCCGCGGCCGCCATCATGGGACTTACCAGATGCGTCCGCCCACCGCGCCCCTGCCGCCCTTCAAAATTCCGGTTGCTGGTCGAAGCACAGCGCTCCCCAGGCTGCAAAATGTCGGGATTCATTCCCAGACACATCGAGCATCCCGACTCGCGCCACTCGAATCCCGCATCCAGAAAAACCCGGTGCAAGCCTTCCTGCTCTGCTGCCCGCTTCACGCTCTGCGACCCCGGCACAACCATCGCCCGCACCTTCCCGCTGACGTGATGTCCCTTGGCAACGCGCGCCGCTGCCCGCAGATCCTCAAGGCGCGAGTTCGTGCACGACCCGATAAAAACGCGATCAATGCCGATATCTTCAATGCGCTTCCCCGGCTCCAGGCCCATGTACTGCAAAGCCAGCTCGGTCGAGCGCCGCTCGGATTCTTTCAAGCTCCCAACATCCGGCACGCGTCCCGTCACCGGTGCCACCATCGCCGGATTCGTCCCCCAGGTCACAAACGGAGAAAGCTGCGCCGCATCAATCTCCACCACTTTGCCGAACGCCGCGCCTTCATCCGAAGGCAAGCTGCGCCAGTATTCAACCGCTTTCTCCCATTCGCCGTCGCGCGGAGCAAATCGCTTGCCCTCCACGTAGGCAAATGTGGTTTCATCCGGAGCCACCATCCCTGCCCGCGCCCCAGCCTCAATGCTCATATTGCACAGCGTCATGCGGCCTTCCATCGAGAGCGCGCGCACCGCCTCGCCGGCGTATTCGATAACGTGCCCGGTCGCGCCGTCCGTGCCGATCTGTCCAATGATTCCCAACGCCAGGTCTTTCGCCGTCACGCCTTCCGCCAATCGCCCGCGCACACCGATCTTCATCGTCTTCGGCGTCTGCTGGGCCAGGCACTGCGTCGCCAGAACGTGTTCCACCTCCGACGTCCCGATGCCGAACGCCAGAGCTCCAAAAGCTCCGTGTGTGCTGGTGTGGCTATCGCCACAGACAATCGTCATCCCCGGCCGCGTCAGGCCGAGTTCAGGCCCAATCACGTGCACGATCCCCTGCTCGGGCGAATCCATGTCAAACAGCATGACGCCGAATTCTTTGCAATTCGCCTGCAGCGCCGCAATCTGCTTAGCCGCAATCAGATCGGTGATTGGAGTTCCCCGCGGCTCGGTCGGAATGTTGTGATCGACGGTGGCGACAGTGCGCGAAGGCTGCCGGACTTTTCTTCCCGCAGCCCGCAACCCATCGAAGGCCTGCGGCGAAGTAACTTCATGCACCAGATGCAGATCGATGTAAACAATCGGCGAACGGCCGCCTGGCTGCGCCACCAGATGCGCGTCCCAGATCTTCTCGAAGAGTGTTCGCTGTGCCGGCATAGATTCAGATAGAGGGTCCCACCACCGCTAAGGCGCGAGATCACTCGTGGATCTCTAGTTTTTCATAGCGCGTGAACAGGAGCAAGCCGCCGGCGAGTAGTGGAGAACTGCAACTCCGCAAAACCGTGCCTGCAGACGCTGTCGTCAGGTATCATGGAATGTCCCCCATGATCAACGGCAAGCGCATTGCGGTCGTAATGCCCGCTTACAACGCGGCGAAGACCCTCGAGGCCACGGTGGGAGAATTGCCGGATCTAGTTGACATCCGCATCCTCGTCGACGACCGCAGTTCTGATCACACCGTTGACCTCGCTCGTCGTCTGGGGTTGCTCGTTTTCCAACATGATCGCAACTACGGCTATGGCCGCAATCAGCAGACCTGTTACCGCGAAGCGCTGGCCGCAGGCGCCGATGTGGTCATCATGCTTCACCCGGATTATCAGTACACGCCGCTGCTGGTGACGGCCATGGCCAGCATGGTCGCTTACGGGGTTTATGACGTAGTGCTTGGTTCGCGCATCATCGGCGGAACGGCCTTGCACGGCGGCATGCCACTCTACAAATACATCTCGAACCGGATGCTCACCGCGTTCGAAAATCTTTTTCTGCGCGTCAAGCTCTCCGAATACCACACCGGCTATCGCGCCTTCAGCCGAAAGGTACTCACCGAACTGCCGCTGCTCGAGAATTCCGACGACTTCGTTTTCGACAACCAGATGCTTGCCCAGTGCGTGCACTTCGGCTTCCGCATCGGAGAAGTGTCTTGTCCCACGAAGTACTTCGAAGAAGCCTCATCCATCAACTTCAGCCGCAGCGTGAAGTATGGCTTCGGCGTGCTCGCGACCGCTCTTGAATTCGCCTTGCAAAGAGCGGGCCTGATTCATCTGCCCCGTTTCAGCGACCAGGGCCGCAAACTTGAGCCCGGCTATCCCACTTACTACGCCCGCCGAACCGCGCGCCCGGCGTAGGGACGGATGGGATTAGGAGATTCCTGGGAAAGAATTCTGCGGTTTCCGGCTTATTTTTTCTTCGACAGAAATCCCAACACCTTGCTGGCGAACTCATCGGAGAATCCGAATCGCGCCTTGGCTCGTGAGTAAAGATCAACGGCCTTTTTGTCCACCCAGATCATCGCTGATTTCCTCCAACCATCCTGCGGCCGCGCAAAGTAATCCGTGGAATGTCCGGTGACCTTCTTGCCCTGCTCGGCCGTGTAGTAATACAAGGCAAGACTCTTGCGCGACTGTCCCGCGGGGCAAGTAAGCGGATCAGGAAACCCGTGCAACGACCGCTCATCAGTCGTGAAGATAAGCGCATGGTTCAACAACGGCGGATACTTCGCCGCGCAGCGCGCCATCTTCCCACCCTTCCGCTCCCATAGTTCGATCGCTCCGCCCCACTCCTCTTGCCATCCTGGATTCAGATAAAGAATCAGATTCACGCGCCGGTGCAAGTGCGTATGGAAATGGTGCATGGAAAAATCCGTGTGCACGTTCAGGTAGCCGCCGGGCCCGGACTGATGCAGCCCGCCACCCTCGAGCATCGGGTCCGCCATCAAATTAGGAATGCCCGTCAATTCCGAAACCCAGGCCACGAAATCTGGCGAGTTCAGTTCGTCGGTGACCGCTCCGATCGCGGGCGGAAACAGTTCGCGCTTGGGCATGCCGAGCTTGTTTTCGTTAGCGTGCTTGTACTGCGTCCAGGCATCGCTCGCAGCCTGAGGAAACTGCGCCGCCATGTCCCGCGCAACCCCGACATCAAGAAAATCTTTCAGCAGAATGTGCGGATAGGGACGGTTCTCACGGTATTGCCTGGCCAGCCCAGGTAGTGGAGATTCCCACTTTTCGTAGGGAAACAGCTTGGCGGGGGCTCGAACAGCCGAAACAGTGGACATTATTTTTTATTGTAAATGATCGACCATCCTGAAAACTGGATTTTCGGGACGAGAGCCATCGCTGTTACTGCCGCTAAGGAATCCGGCAAACCCGCACCGCGCCGTTCTGGTAGGCACAATCGAGTCTGGCATCTCCAGGCTGCTGCACCACCACCCAGCTCACGCCGTACTCGCTTTTCAAGTGCGAGAAGTCTCCTAAGCGCAGACTCCTCCAAGGACTCTGCGCCTGCACCTGCGCCCACCAATCCTCGGCCAAGGGAGGAAACATACTCACCGCGCCGCTGTCCTTGGATGAGTCCGCCAGCCTGCTCCGCTCCGCCAGACAACGGAACCCGATCGTATCTTCTCCTGGCAGCTGCATGAAGTCGGGATCCAGCGCAAACACGGCATCTACGGATGTATTCTCACGAACCCAGGCAAAGGCCTGTGCCCATGGATTCTTCGGAGCAACTCCCGGCCACTCGACGTGAGCACTCGCTGGAAAAAGATCTCGCTGAGCGAAAAGCATCCCTGCGCCCAGTGGAACAAACAGCACCAGCCAGCGCCAGACCCGACTCTTCAGCACAAACTCGCCCAGCAATCCGCCCATGATCAGGAACATCAGCATGTAGAGAAGATGCAGGCTGCGCAGCGGTTGCAGGCGGGCCAGACTCTCAAACCGCGCCGGCAAATCGACTACGAGTGCGGCGAAAAAGTAGACGAGGTCGTAGACGATGAGCGCACGGCACACAAGTTCGAGTCGGCGCCATTGCCGCACCCGCGCGATGCGCGCGAACCACCAGAACAACAACACCGGGGCGAGTATCCCCAACTGCTCATACCAGCGCCACAGCTGGATGTAGTGAAACTCATGCCGCATCGCGGCTGCGTGATAGGCGGGCGAAGTCGGAGGGTCCAGCGAAATCCCGAACGGCAGCCCGGCTAATGCCGTTACCACGTTCAGCCGGGCTGATACTGTTGTTCTCTTTTCAAACCTCTCCGCGACTACCAAAAGAAAACAGAATGAAAACGCAAACGCAGCCATCAGCGGATGGACGCTCGCCGCAAACGCCAGCCACAGCGCAGCGCGCACATACTTCTTCTCCAGAATCCCGGCAACGGCAAAGATGACGGCGAATGCCGCCAGATTCCGTGGGTTGAGGTACTGGTCCATGATGTAGAGCGCAGTTCCCGCCACCGGAATCGTCAATAGCGCAGCCACTACACAGACTCCGCCCCATCGCGCCCTCGCGCTCGGAAACAACAAACTGCTCAACTCCCAACACGCAAGCAACAGAAGAAAAAGAGACGCCACATGCCACAGAAAGAGTCCCGTCTCCATGGGCAAGTGAGTCACCCGCAGAGAAAGTGCGATGAGATTAGGAAAGATCGTGAGGCTAGCGTGCGAAGCGAAGAACTCCTGGCCCAACGGAAACAGTCGCGGCTGCAGAATCTTCTCCACCCCCGGCAGATAAATTTCGGCATCTTCGGCGTAGGGATGGTATCCATGCACCAATAGCGAGCCAGCCGTCAGCAGCACCAGAATAGCCAGCGTCTTATATTTTTCCGTCTTATATTTTTCAGGGAGAATGAAGTTCACTCAACAGTCGCGACCTTAGGCGTGACGTTCGCCGTCTTCCGCTCCGTAACCCACGAAGCGACCGCAAAAGCCGCCAGCACCACATACTGCGGATCAATCGGCCGCCGGTAATAGTCTTCGGGGTGCGTCAGATAATAGATTATAGGGAAGAAAAAAAACACGATGACATAAGGCATCGCGATGTTCGAGTCGAGGCGCCACGCCTGGCGCAGACCGATTAAAGTCAGCACGGTCAGCCCGGTGCAGAACACCATATTCCACAGATCAGCCGGCTCCTCTTGCAGATAGCGATGGCTGAAGCTCCAGAATCCCGTCCACAGATAAACCACCCGCCGCATCGTCTGCTCCGCATAGAGAAGCCGGTGCGAATTGATGAACGCCAACCCTTCGTGAAACTTCTTCGATGTGTAAGCGATCTCGCCGAGTTGCTGATATTCGCGCCACTCGTTCTCGTTATCCGAAGGGTGATAGCCGGGAGGGCCCCAGTGCCACGAATCCTGATTGTTGCCAAAATAAACTTCCAAGCCCAGACAGCTGCGGAACGGAATCACCTTGCGGAAGGTCTCGTAGTTTCGAATGAACCACGGAGAAACTACCAGCGTCACGGCCAGCACGGCTCCCAATCCCGGAGCCAGCCATTGCCGCCCACTTTTGTAGAGGCGATACCAAGCCCACGCGCCCAGAAACGGCGCCACTGACATAACGACCGGATCCGTTAACCCTCCCAACCCGCTAAGCGCGCCAAAACCTGCCCAGGGCCAAACGGAAGATGAGGTCTCCAGGTAAATCGCGGAGAGAAAGACCAGGGTCATCAAGAGAGTGGTGAGAGTTGTTGCCCAGATGAAGTCTGCCGAGAAATAAATTCCATAAGGAAAGAATGCCCAGGCCCACCCCGCCCATGCAGCCGCCGGCATTCCGAAGTGTTTCCTTGCGATGAAGTATATCGGGATACAAGTCAACGCTGAGAACAAGCAGTCCAAAGCGAGTGCCGCAATCGCCGAGGCCTTGCTGTAAACGCCAAATATCTTGAAGATTCCCGCCAGCGAATAAGGAAACACCGGCGCCAGCCACGCCGTAGGCCCGGTCTTGCCAAATAGAGGATTGCTGAATCCCTCGCCCTGCGCGATCGACCGCGCAATCCTCCCGCTCTCCCCGCCCAATCGCCAGTGATCGCGATACGGGTCCGTCCGTTCCGGATACAGAAATGACATCACGACGAGACGCAGCACGAGTGCCACGACTACCATCCAGAACAGGGAATGCCGGACGCGGCTCGTGACTGGTTCACCCGCGTTCAACTGGGTGCCTGTTTCAGAAGTGGCCATTCGCTTTGATCGAAAACCCGCTCCACGGATCGAGCTTATACTGTGCCACAACCAAACACCCGTCGCTTGTTTTTCCTCCTAGTCTTCGAGGTTCCCCGTGCTTGCGCCTCCCTGGCCCCCTACGTAGCATCTAAGAAGACATGGCCGCTGCCCTCATGCCCGACCGCCCCCGACCCAAGATGGTCTTCGGCGAGATCCTGAGTTTCTCCTACGACACTTTTTGCAGCAACAAAGTACGCTTCATCCTGACCGCGCTGGGTATGGTGATCGGCACCGCCTCTCTCATCCTCGTAGTCACCATTGGCATGACCGGCAAGCAGTACGCCCTGGGCCAGATTCAGGCCATCGGCACCAATGAAATTTGGGCGGAATACGAAGGCGCGCAACATATCAGCAATTCAAGCCTCGATTCTCTGACCGTGGAAGATCTCCAGGCGGTGCAGGAACAGGTTCCCGGCGTGGTTGCGGCCTCGCCGGTCGTCACTCTCGGCGAGCGCATCCCAATCGGCAACGGCGACGAAAAAGATGTGCAAATCCTCGGGGTTTATCCCGAGTATCGGCTGGTGCGCAACCTGACCGTGGTCTCAGGACGCTTCTTCGATCGCGAAGACTCGCAGGCTCACAACAAAGTCGCGGTGATAACGGAAAAAATGGCCCGGTCAATCTACGGTTCGCCGCAGGCGGCCGTCGGCAAGATCATCAAACTCACCGGACTGCCCTTCACCGTCATCGGCACCTTCAAAGAGAGCGGAGAAACCTTCGGCGAGACGGAAGTCAGCGACAACTCCATGGCGATTCCCTACAGCGTCAGCCGGTACTTCCTCGAAACCCCCAGCATCAAGATGGTTTATTTCTCCATGGAAGACGCTGACATGGTGGTGCCGGCGACCGCGCAGATCAAGCGTGTGCTGCAATCGCGCCACCGCGCCGAGTCGGTTTACAACGTGCAGAACCTTACCGCTGTGCTCGCGATGATGGACCGCATCGCCACCGGCCTGACCTGGGTGCTCCTTCTGGTTTCGATGGTAACGCTGGTGGTCAGCGGCATCGGCATCATGAACATTATGCTCGCCACCGTCACCTCCCGCATCCGCGAGATCGGCATTCGCAAGGCCGTCGGCGCCACTAACCGCGAGATTCGCTTCCAGTTTCTTGCCGAGGCGATTCTCATTTCAGTCATCGGAGGCTTGGTCGGCATCGTCATCGGCCTCGCCATCCCTTACTCTGTTCGTTTCCTGACCGAGTACCGCATCCCGATTTCAGGCTTGTCCGCCATCATCGCGATTGTCGTGTCTTCCGCAGTCGGCGTAATCTTCGGCACCGTCCCTGCCGCGCGCGCCGCCCAGCTCGATCCCGTCGAGAGTCTGCGCTACGAGTAAAGCCCTGCCCCGGCTTCAAGAATGTGACAGAATTACTTCGGATCGAACAGCAGGAGACAATCCATGCGATCCTCGGAGATCATTTTCAGCATGGTCGGCATTCTTGGCCTAAGCGCCCCACGGCAACAGGTTTCCCCACCGACGCCCGCTCCGCCTAAACGCATAGTCATCGCCGCGAGTTCAGTACTCGACGGCAAGGGCCATGTGCTGCATGACACTCGCATCGCGGTCGAGGGCTCAAAGATTGTCGCGGTTGGCCAAAGCAACGACCCAAAAGCCGGCCCAATCGATTACGACCTGCGCGGCCTGACCGTCCTGCCCGGCTGGATTGACGCGCACGTGCACATCACCTGGAGCTTCGGCCCGGATGGAAAAAACGCCGGCCAGGGAGGGACGACGCCCGAAGCCGCATATGCCGCAGCTTCGAATGCATGGCTGACACTAATGGCGGGATTCACCACTGTGCAAAGCGTGGGATCTCCCGCGGATGTTTCTTTGCGTGATGCCATCGCAAAAGGCTTGCTCCCCGGCCCGCGTATTCTGACGGCCGTCGAGCCCATCATGGGCCGAGGCGGGCAGACGGGCACTCCGGATGAAATCCGTGCCTTCGTGCGAAAACAAAAGCAAGCCGGCGCGGACCTGATCAAAATCTATGCCTCCGGAGGTATGGCCCGAGGCCCGATGACGATGTCTCAGGAGCAATTGAACGCGGCCTGCGATGAAGCGAAGAAACAGGGCCTGCGCACGCTCGTGCACGCTTATCGGGACGCCGTCCGGGCTGCAACTCTTGCCGGATGCACGGAAATCGAACATGGCCTGGGGGCGTCGGACGAGGATCTGAAGTTGATGGCCGAACGCGGGACTTACCTCGATCCGCAAGCCGGGCTGCTGCTTGAAACCTATCTCCAATACAAGGACAGGTATCTCGCCCCACCCTATTACACGGAAGAGGGCTTCGTTGCGATGAAAGGGCTCATCCCAGCGCACCAGGAATTTATTCAACGAGCGGTCCGCATCCCGGGACTGAAAATTGTGTACGGCACCGATGCTGTGGCGGGCGCTCACGGCCGCAACGCCGACGACTTTATCAACCGTCTCCGCGACGGCGGAATGGACCCCATGGCAGCGCTGATCTCCGCAAATTCACTGGGAGCGGAAGCGCTCGGCATGGCCGATCAGATCGGCTCGATCGCGCCCGGTCTTCAGGCGGACATCATCGCGCTCGACGGCGATCCGCTGAAAGACATTACGGCCGTCCGGCGCGTCGTATTTGTGATGAAAGGGGGCATTGTTTACAAGAAGGCGGCGCACGCCGCGAATCCTGTTTACGCGGGTGTCCTTCCTTAATCTGACCGCCAGTCACACGGGGTTTTCGCGGCGGAGTTTGATACAGCCGCCTTCCTTCAGAACGCCACAGCGATGCCCTCTGCCACGAAAAAGTTGCATTTTCCATGCACTCCGCAGTAATATGCTTTACGTAGCTTGACAGTAAGAATTCCCGGTTCCTAGACCCTGTACCGCTCGTTTCTAAACTCCAACACTCGCAGTTCAGCTGGTTGCGAAAAAAAAACAAGATAAGAGGTGGCAGGTCCGCCTCCGTCCCGGTTCGGAGAGTTTAATATGGCGTGGTACGCGTATTGCCTTACCGAGCACCAGACCCTTCCTAACGGCACCCGTTCCCGACGTCCTTTCGTAATTGAGAATGTTCAAGGCGTGAACGGAGCCCCTGTCCTCAGCTATCCCAGCGGCGAGTTTGCTGTGATTGTGAGCGAATTCGACCAAAGCACAACACAACTCGATCAGAAGTCAGCCATTGAGCATGCCCGCGTGGTGAGCGGCTGCTTCCGCAATTCCACCGTATTGCCTTTCCGCTTCGGAACCATCTTCGAAAGCGACGACGCCCTCCGCCAGGCTGTCCGGGTCAACCGGCGCGCCTTCGGCCAGAGCGTCGCCCGGCTCCGCGGCAAGTCCGAAATGCACATCAAGCTGACGGTCACCGACGGCTCGTTGCGCGAAGCCATGATTGAAGTCGTCCTGCCCGACACGGTCGGCGGCGACTATCTTTCCAAGCTGCGCGTCAAGGCTTCCCGTGACCGCGAGCGCCAGACCAAGGCCCGCGCCCTCTCGGTGCAGGTCCACAAGTTGTTTAACCCGCTGGAAGAGGAAGTGAGCTGCAAGAAGGTTGCTCCCCAAGGCATGCTCATCGACATCGCCCATCTCATCGATTCCAAGTCGGTCGAGAAATACCAGAACCGTTACAGCACCGCCGCCAAGCAGTTAAAGAACTGCGAAGTGGCCATCAGTGGACCCTGGCCCCCGTACCACTTCCTGCCCGGGAAGCTTCGTACCGTGGCTGGAAACAGCTAGTCTTCATTCGGGATTCCATTCGAGCGGGTGCCCCATCCTTCCACGTTCTTTGCGGAAGGGTGGGGAAAGCCGCCACAGAAATCTCTAAATATTTCAGTCGGCGTCGCTGCTCCTATCCCGGTGCAATCCACCTTGGTGCAATCAATGTGCAGCCTTGTGCACTTCCCGGGCGCCCCATCCCTCAACCGTCACCTTTTCCACTCGCCTCCGCTGCACTCTAAGCCAAGCTCTATCAATCACTTATGAATTATCCTGCTCCGGGCAGCTCTTCTCCGGCCTTTGGCTTGGCAAATGCTTCTTCCACAGGTAATAAAGAGGCCGCAACCCATAGCAATGACCTTCACTCGATTCTCTATTCAACATTTCCCGAAGTACCGTCCCGCTTTGCGGGACGGCAGCTTCCATCGCCTTTCCTGACAACCCACCACCTTGACCTCTTTGAAAACTGGCCCCAGCAATGGGGCCATTTTTTTGCCCCTGGGAACTAGCCGCTAGAAGAGCCTCCACACGAAGTGCGCGAGCAGCGCGAACAGGAGCAGCATAAACACCCCAATCCAGACGAGGAAGTTCAACGTCAGCTTTGTCGAGTTGATCTCTTTCTTATCCATGAGCCTCACGCTAACACACTTTTCCGCAGCTCCTTTCTCGGATACACTGCCTCCACCTATGACCAAGGCTTCCGGCTCTTCTATCGTGTCCCTTATTTCAGGACTGCTGATTTCTCCTCTACTCGCCATCGCCCAAGCCCCGCCCCAGACGCCGCCCGCCGCGACCCGAATGATGTCGGAACCGCAGACCACGCAGGCCGACAAGCTGAATTTCCCTTCACTTCTTCTGCAGCAACTTTCCGCCATCAAAGCCGCCGCGCTGAACGACGACTACGGCTACCACCAGCTCGCCCACCTAACCGAAAATATCGGACCGCGTCCCACCGGCTCGCCCCAGGCCCGCGCCGCCGCCGAGTACGTAGCCGAAGAACTTCGCCACCTCGGCCTCGACGTTCGCCTCCAGCCCGTCACCGTCCCGCACTGGGTCCGAGGCGCCGAAACCGCCGCCCTGGTCGAATATCCCGCGATGGTCCCAGGCACGACCCAAAAGATAGTGCTCACGGCCCTCGGCGGAAGCTCCTCAACGCCCGCAGACGGCCTGACCGCCGACGTGGTCACCGTCGACACCTTCGAAGAACTCCAGGCTCTAGGTCGTGACAAGGTCGCCGGCAAGATCGTCCTCTTCAACGAACTCTTTGACAAGCAAAAAGCCGCAGCAGGATTAGCTTTCGCCGCCTATAGCGAGGCCGTCCGCTATCGCGGAGCCGGACCCAAAGCCGCCGCCGATCTGGGCGCAGTGGCCGCTCTCGTTCGCACCGTAGGCAGCGCCGACTACCGCCTTCCTCACACCGGATTCAGCTTACCCGCGGGAATCCCCGCCGCCGCCCTCACCGCCGAAGACGCCGACCTGATTGTCCACTTAGCCGCGGAAGGCAAAGTCCGCATGCATCTTACTCTGACGCCCCAGAAGCTTCCTGATGAAACCGGCTACAACGTCATCGCCGACCTCAAAGGCTCCGAACATCCCGAGCAGATCGTAGTAGTCTCCGGCCACCTCGATTCCTGGGACCTCGGCACCGGCGCCATCGACGACGGAGCCGGCGTAGTCATGGCCATGCAGACCGCCGAAGTTCTCCAGCGCCTTCACCTGCGCCCCGCCCGCACCCTCCGCGTAATCGCTTGGATGGATGAGGAAACCGGAGGCTCCGGCAGCAAAGCTTACACGGCCGAATACGCCGGTGATTTCCCCCACTACGTAGCCGCCATCGAGAGCGACTCGGGCGCCGCCCATCCTCTCGGCTTCGAAGTCAAAGCCGCCCCCGTCGCCATCGATGCCCTGCGCCCCGTACAAGGCGTGCTCCAGGGCATAGGAACAACCGTTCTCCAGGCCACGACCTACCCTCCGGGTGCTGATATCGAAGCCATGTCCGAAGCTGGAGTCCCCGCCTTCGGCGTAATGCAGGACGGCCGCAACTATTTCGATTACCACCACTCCGCCGCCGACACGTTGGATAAAGTCGTCCCCGCCGAACTCCGCGAAAACGCCGCCGCCATGGCAGTAATGGCCTACGCCCTAACCAACATGAAAGACCCTCTGCCGCGGTAGAAGGGGTTTGATTTTCATCTGGGGACAGCCGCCGGCTGTCCAGGAGCGCAGCTCCGCCGCGGCGCCACGACTCATGCCCGTGTTCGGTTTTCGTAAAAAACAGAGGCTCCCGGTCTCAATGCTCCACTTCCGTTCTACTATTCCCGCCTCAGCCTTCCCCCATCCCTAAACTGGGCCAGATTTCATCCTGAACCAGGATCCTCGCGGATCCTTCAGCGCCACACCTGTCGGCGCCCACCAGAAAGGCACCCAGGCCATGTCCGTAAAAATGCTCACCACATTCCCTGACGCACGCAAGAGCGTCATCATGAAACCCGACCCAACCAGAATCGATCCTCTTAAGTTGAAGCTCGGCAAGCAATCGCCCCGTCACGATCCGCGCACTTTGTTGTTCGCCACTTATGCCACGGCCGCTTTACCTGCTCCGCCTCCCAGCCTGGATCTGACGGCAAAGGTGAAAGTCCCCTGGGGCATGATGGACAACGCTCAGGTCGGCGACTGCACCTGCGCCGCCGCTGGCCATCTCATAATGGAGTGGACCGCCAATGCGGAATCCAGAATATTCACGCCTTCCGACGCGCAAATCATAGCCGCCTATTCCGCCATCACCGGCTACAACCCCAAGACCGGAGCCAACGACAACGGCGCCCAGGAAATCGATGTCCTCAACTACTGGCGGCAAACCGGAATCGCCGGTCACAAGATTCAGGCCTACCTGGCTCTCGAGCCCTCCAATCACACCCACATCATGGATGGAACCTGGATCTTCGGCGGCTGCTACATTGGACTGGCGCTACCCAAGAGCGCCCAGGCTCAGACCAGCAACAAGCAGATCTGGTCCGTTCCTCCGTCGGGTACGGGAGGCGATGGCGCACCCGGCTCCTGGGGCGGACACGCCGTCCCCGTCGTTGCCTACGATTCCCGCAGTCTCATGGTCGTCACCTGGGGCGCGCTCCAAACCATGACCTGGGGCTTCTGGGCGGCTTACTGCGATGAGGCTTACGCCATTCTCAGCGCTGACTTCCTCGAACAGAAAAAAGGTCAGCCTCTAACGCCCGATGGCTTCAATCTGGCGCAACTGCAGGAGGACTTAGCCGACTTGAAATGAAGCAGGGAAGAAGCGCGAGGCGTGGTCGCCGCCGAATTCGTACGGGCCGCAGTGGTTTAGTTAGCTGGCGGCATCAATCCAGATCTCGCCGCCGATCCGCCGCCGCCAGCGCAGACAGAAGGAATAATCCTCACGGAGATAAGCGCCGCTCTCTGGGTCAATGATGCAATCGAAAAGCGCAAAGAAATTTGAGCTTCGCACCACATCACGTCGCGAGCCCGACATGGGCAGGTCATGCACCCGGCTGAACCGGGTCTCAGGATAAGCGGCACTCATTTTCTCCAACGCCCTCCGGCGGATCAGTTGAAAACCGCCGCCGGCATAAAGTCCCGTGACAAAATCCCCCTCTTGCTTACATTCCACGTCGGGCGAGAGAGTTCCAACATAGGACAGCGCAGCCTGTCGTACGCTTTCGCCACGCTCGACACAGCGCTGCGGGACCAGATCCCAATCCATCGACTTCAGCGGATAGAGCGCCCCGGTAAAGTCCTTATCAAACCTCAGCATCCGCTCAACCTGCTGCGGCTGAAAGCTGATATCGGCATCGGCGAATAGCAGATGGCTAGCTGCTGAATTGTCCAGGAAAGCCGCGACCAGCGTGCTTCGGGCTCGTGAGATCAGCGCATCGGAACCAAGCATCATCAATGACACGTCGAACCCGGCCGATTTCGCGTAGTTCATCAGCCGGATCACCGACAACATGTAACTCTGCGAAACCATGCCACCAAAACACGGACCAGCGACGAGAATCAAAGGCTGGGTCATCAGAGGCTGGGTCATCGACGCCCGCCCTTACGCCCAGTCCGAAATCGCCTTGTCCGCGTCCTCCGAATCCGCCCGATCCTTTCGTCCCTTCCGGCTGCCTGGGTTTCCCGGATCTGGGTTCTGCTGATTCCCCTGCTGGGCCTGCTGCTCCGCTTCCTCGCGCGCCCCCAGCTTTACCACACAACCTTCTTCAGATTCCGCCTCGCCGGCCACTTCCGAAGCAAACTCCAGCAGTTTCCTTCGCGTGCCCTCAGCGGCTCGTTTAGCTGCAGCCCGCCCGGAAGCATAAAGAGCATCCGTCTGGGAATTTGAATTAACTTGGTTGGCGTGAACCTGCATACCTTTGCTCCTTAGCGAATACACTCGCAATCAACATGCCGAACGGGAACCTGCGGAACCCCAGGCCTGGCCCAAAGTGCGCAGCCTTTCCCCATTCCGGTTTAGAATGTCTTGCCGGTGGCAAAATGAAATCGAGGAGTCGCGTTCCACTTTGCCTCTGACACGCCGCGAATTTGCTCACTCCGCTCTCGCCGCCGGTGTTGCGGCCGCGCTCCCCGCCAGCTTGTTCTCAGGATGCAGTGTTTCGAATGCTGTGCTCACTTCGAACTCTGCAACTCCCGCCGGTTCCACTGCCGGGCAGTTTGATTCTTCTTCCGAGATCCCGTTCCCCAAAGGTTTCTTCTGGGGCGCAGCGACTGCCGCCTACCAGATCGAAGGTGCATGGAAAGAAGACGGCAAGGGCGAATCCATCTGGGACCGGTTCGCTCACGCTCCCGGCAAAATCAAGAACGGCGACACCGGCGATATAGCCTGCGATTCTTATCAGCGCTTTAGCGAAGACCTCGCGCTCTTGCGGGCTATGAACCTGAACAGCTATCGCTTCTCGATTTCCTGGCCGCGCGTTCAGCCAGCCGGCTCCGGCCCAGCGAATTCCAAAGGGATCGATTATTACAGCCGCCTCATCGATGCCCTGCTCGAAGCCCGAATCCGTCCCTTTGTCACCCTCTATCACTGGGATTTGCCGCAGGCTCTCGAAGATGCAGGCGGCTGGCCCGCTCGTGATACAGCTTCTCGCTTCGCCGATTACGTGGAACTCGCAGCGCGCGCGCTGGGGGACCGAGTTTCTGATTGGATGTTGTTCAACGAGCCGCTGGCTTTTACCTACCGGGGTTATCTTGAAGGCTCTTACGCTCCGGGACGCCAAAGCCTGCTCGACTTCCTGCGCGCTTCCCACACCGTGAACCGGGCGCAGGGCGCCGGTTTCCGCGCATTGAAAGCCACTCGACCCTCGGCTCGCCTAGGAACTGCATTCAGCATGTCGCCGTGCGAACCCGCGACCAGCTCCGAAGAAGACCGTCTAGCGGCCGAGCGCGCTCACGCTGTCACCAACCTGTGGTTTCTAGAACCCGCGCTCAAAGGGCGCTATCCCGAGGCGCTGGTGTTTACTTCGGAAACCGCCATCGGTATCAAGTCCGGCGACCTCGACCAGATGCGGGCGCCGCTCGATTTCATCGGCATCAATCTTTATTACCGAATCATCGCTTCGGCTCCCACTGCATTCGAGCGCATCTCCCATGCGCAGCAGTGGCTGTTTCCTGTGAAGATGACAGCAGGCCAGCAAGGCCCGAAAACCGATAACGGATGGGAAGTCTGGCCGCCGGCGCTCTATGACATCGTCATGCGCATCAGCCGTGACTTCAACCGTCCCCAGATCGAGATCACCGAAAACGGCTGCGCCTACAACGACGGCCCCGACGCGAGCGGCGTGATTCGCGACACTCGCCGCATCGAATATCACCGCCAACATCTGCAGGCGCTCGCCCGGGCCATCGCCAATGGGGCAGACGTCCGCGGCTATCATGCCTGGACGCTGCTCGATAACTTTGAATGGGCGGAGGGTTTCAGCCGGCGGTTCGGTCTGTCTTACGTGGACTTCAAGACACAGCAGCGCACCATCAAAGAATCGGGAAGATGGTACGCGAAGGTAGCCGCGCAAAATCGTGTGGAACCAGCTAGTGTAGGACCAGGCCGGAGCCTGCCCTGAGCGCGGTCGAAGGGACCCGGTCGCGGCCCGCGGGGCCGCTCGCTCCCGTTCACATCTACTCCGGAAGCTTCAACTTGTCGCGCTGCTCAGCAAGCTTTCTCTGCAATGCCGGATTGATCAGCGAAACCGGAACGCTGACATCGCCCACTTTAAATTCCGTCGGGTCAAACGTTGCGTACCCATCTTTCGAGCCCATGTGGCCGGAAATGGTCACCCAAACGTCTTTCCCCGCGATCTCAGTGAGAAACCGTCCGTGCACCACGTCGCCCTCGTAGGTCACCTGCTGATCTTTGATGTTGGGTTCTCCGTCGCCGACCTCCGAGTCCGGCGAAAGTCCCCCGCCTCCCGCAGATTGAGCAGCCTGCGCCAGCAAGGCACCGATTCCGTCGGAACCGAAGTGAGACTCGGCTTTAGGCTGAGCGGCCGAAGCAACCGACTGCTGATTCTGCGACGGTATCTGATTCTGTATCGGCGTCGCCGAGTGGTTCCCGCTGGATGCCGGCGAAGCCTGTTGCGCATCCTGTTCGCGGGGCACTGTCTGCTGTCCGGACAATTGAACGGGGGCCGCGGTCGTCGCCGGAATTTGCACCTGCACCACCGGCGTCGGTCTATTCAACACGAGTATGATCGCCAAAAGCGCAGCAAAGAGCGTCGCGATGCTGATAATGCGGTCAAGCTTGAGTTTCATGAAAATTCTCACACGGTCAGCCGGACAGACAGGCCCAGCATCATGGTAGCGGGAACAGGACTCGGGAAGCAGATGGCAGAAGTCACTAGGCAGGATGGTACTTCGGTCACAGGGTTAACTGAATCGTTAACCCTGCTCCAGCTTCTTAACCAGCAGCTCGTTTACCAACTGCGGATTGGCTTGGCCCTTGGAGGCCTTCATCACCTGGCCGACAAAGAATCCGATCATGGTCTTCTTGCCGGCCCGGTACTGTTCGAACTGCCTGGGATTCGCGGCGAGAATTTCGTCGATAATCTTCTCCAGCGCGGACGTGTCCGACGATTGCTGTGGGCACCCCTGTTCTTCGTAGACTTCGGGAAAATCTTTGCCGCGCTCGAAGCTAAGATCGTAGAGATCCTTCAGCATCTTGCCCGAGATGGCGCCACTCTCGACCAGATCGGCGGATGCCGCGACTCCCTTCATCGAAATCGGAGACGACTCGATCTCAATCCCTATGGTTTTGAGACGCCCCATCAGTTCGCTCTGCACCAGGTTCGCCACGCGTTTGGGATTCTTTGCCGCCTTCGCGGCCTCTTCAAACTGATCGGCTAGCGCTTTTGAAACCGTCAGCACTTGCGCGTCATATTCGGTAATCCCATATTCCCTGGCTAACCGCGCCCGGCGCGCTTCCGGCAGTTCCGGCAAAGTCCTGGCGATCTCCGCTCTCCACTTTTCGTCCACGACGACGGGGAGCAGGTCAGGCTCGGGAAAATAACGGTAGTCGTGCGCTTGCTCTTTCGACCGCATGCTGTAAGTCTTGCCCTCGTGCGAGTTGTAGAGCCGCGTTTCCTGCACGATCTTGCCGCCGGTCTCGATCACTTCAACCTGCCGCGCGATCTCGTAGACCAGCGCCTCGCGGATGAAGCGGAACGAATTGACATTCTTGATCTCGGCCTTAGTGCCCAGCTCTTTCTGCCCCCGCGGGCGCACGCTGACGTTAGCGTCGCAGCGCAGCGAACCCTCCTCCATGTTGCAATCGCTCACGCCGGTGTAGAGGATAATTTTCTTCAGCCGGGTCAGATATTCATAAGCCTCGTCGGGCGTGGCAATATCCGGCTCGCTGACAATCTCGATCAGCGGCACACCGGTGCGGTTGAGATCGATCGCAGTTTTTTCGTCGGAGTCGGGAAAGCCTTCGTGTAGGCTCTTGCCCGCGTCTTCTTCGAGATGCACGCGGGTGATGCCGATCTTCTTGGTTCTCAGTTCTCCGTTCTCCGTTCTCAGTTTGTGATTTCCATCGTCCGTCTTTGACGCTGGCACTTCGATATATCCATGCTCCGCTAGTGGCTTGTCATACTGCGAAATCTGGTAGCCCTTGGGCAGGTCGGGATAGAAATAATTCTTGCGTGCAAAAATCGAAGTCTCATTGATGCGGCAGTTCAAGGCCATCGCCGCCAGCGTCGCGAACTCGACTGCTCTCCGGTTCAACACCGGCAAAGCTCCCGGCATCCCCAGACAGACCGGGCAAACATTCGTGTTAGGCGCAGCGCCGAAGCGCGTGGAGCAGGAGCAGAAGATCTTCGACGCCGTCAGAAGCTGAACGTGCACCTCGAGTCCGATGACGGGTTCGAAGATAGTGAGGGCGGCGACGGAGGCGTCTGCGGTGGTCGACATTATCGCGCGATTATAAAGCAGTGATCAGTGGCCAGTGACCAGAGCGAGGTAGAGATCAAAAAAATTACAGATCGATCTCGTAAAAATCCATGGAATCAGACGGTTATAGATTTCAGGCGGCTGTGAGTCTGGCCAAAATCCTGACAACAAAGGAGTTGCTGCCAAAATATTGCGCTCAAAGGACTTAGGTGATCATCCGATCAGAAATGAGGCAAAGCCGAAGTCCAACGCTCCAAAATATTGCATTCCTGGCAGTTATCTCATTGCTATTCTTATGTCAAAGATCTAATGCGTAGAGAATAGGATTGCAGCTTTGAGAATCCAAGTCAAGGCGATTCGAAGGCAATAATTTGGTCGATATGGGGATACTCCGGCTTCAAGGTCAACCTCAAAAGTGACGGACAAGAGGGTCAGTCCCACGCGTGCAAAGCAACTTCACTTTCCCATCGGAATCTCGAAGTACATGAGCTCATTCCCTTTGGCATCGTTAACCCCGCTCACGTAGATGCGGGCGCCGGCCAAGGGCGCGTCGATGTCTTCCACATCGAAGAAGAGAAATCCGGATTGCGTGGCGTGAGGCTCGACCGCTCTGGCGGAGAATTGCGCGGATTCGATCTCGTCCATCTGCTTCCGGCTGATGGTGCCTTTCACATCTTTGTGCGGGATGGGAAGTGGCAGCGGCGGTGCGGTGTTGGCATGAGGGTTGGTGAGGCGGCGATAGATATCGTCGGGCGAATCCGGAGTCAGCTTGTCACGGTTCACCGTGGTCAGCGTCACCTGCATGTGGGCGATGGAGATGGGCTGGTTGCCATCGTTGGTCACGACGAAAAAGACGGGCAGGAGTCCATGCTCGTGAAAGTTTATGGAGAAAATCTTCGCCTTGCCGGCAGTGTCGTAGGGGTCGGCCCCGATGGCGACTTTCTCATCCGCGTGATCGTCGTGTGCGGGATAGGTTTTCGCGGGCTGCGCGGCGGGCTTTACAAATTCCTTGGCTGCCAGGCAAAGCACAAAGCCCCCGATTGCGCATAGGACGATAAGAACACGGCGATGCCCTGACTTCGGAACCGGCTGCATGCTTCCGATTATAGAACTGGTCTCGCGAATGTCTCCGAGGGAAAGTTACGTCCCTCAGGGCTGAAGCCCAATCCAAGTAGCTGAGTCAATGCAGGCGGAAGGCCTGCTCTACCCGTTTCGTCTTCTCACTGCGCTTGCAGGGCTACCATCCCCGTGGCCGGCAAGATGCCGGCGCTACGGCGCCTGGAGTTGTTTAGAATGGCTGAACTTGATCACTTCCTTCTACAGCTTTCTCTACAGCGTCGTGCTGACGATGGGGATGTTGGTGAGCCTGCCCTACTGGCTCTTCCAGATGGCGCGCCACGGCAAGTACAGCAAGGGTTTGGCAGAGAGGATGGGGCGGCTGCCCTCGCGGCTTCAGTTGCCGAAAGAACAAGAGCCAGTGATCTGGGTTCACGCCGTTTCCGTCGGCGAGGTGCTGGCTGTCGCAGGACTGGTGGAAGAGCTTCAGCGCCGCTTTCCGCAGCACAGGATCTTCGTTTCAAGCACCACTGATAGCGGCCAAGCGCTCGCGCGCAAACGGTTTGGGGAAGCGAACGTGTTTTATTTTCCGATGGATTTCGCATTTGCGATCCGTCCTTACCTGCGGGCGCTGCGTCCGCGGATGGTGGTGATCGCGGAGACCGAGTTCTGGCCCAACTTCATGCGGCTGGCGCATTCCGGCGGAGCGCGGATTGCGGTGGTGAATGCGCGAATCTCAGACCGGTCGTGGCCGAGCTATCGGCGATTCCGGGGATTGCTGCGAAGATTGCTGGCCAACGTCGACCTGTTCTTGGCGCAGACTCCGGAGGACGCGGCCCGGCTGCGAGATATCGGGGCCACGCCGGAACGCGTGCGGGTCACGGGAAATCTGAAGTTTGATATGCCTGCGCCCGTTCCGCCTGCGATTGTGGAGAGCTTGCGGAAGTCGATTGCGGCAAGCGAAGCCGGGCCGGTGCTGGTGTGCGGCAGCACGGTCGAGGGCGAGGAGCCGCTGTTACTGAAGGCGTTTGAGAACCTGCTGGTGCAGCATCCGCAGGCGGTGATGATTCTTGCGCCGCGGCATCCGGAACGCTTCGCCGCAGTGGCCGCGCTGCTCGGGCAGATGCCGATTCGATTCTTGAGACGATCGCTATGGAACGGGGAGCCCTTGACCGGTGGAGTTTTTCTGCTCGATACAATCGGTGAGCTGGCGGCGCTTTATGCGCTGGCCGATATCGCGTTTGTCGGAGGAAGCCTGGTGCCGCGCGGCGGGCATAACATTATTGAGCCGGCGCAGCATGGCGTGGCCACTGTGGTAGGCAATCACACGGAAAACTTTCGCGACGTCGTGAGCTTGTTCCAGAGCCGGGATGCAGTGCGGATTGTTGGTCCGGCGGAGTTTCCGCTGGTGCTTCTGGAACTACTGGCCAACGATGCGGAGCGAAGAGGTTTAGGACAGCGCGCTGGCGAGACCATGCGATCGCAGATCGGCGCTACAGCACGAACCGCCGGTGAACTGCAGGAGTTGCTGGCGCGGCCATGAACTGGAATCCCCTCTCAGCGATATACGGCGGCGTGGTCGCGACACGCAACCTGCTCTATGACCGCGTCTGGTTGCGGTCGCGCTCGCTGCAAGGACCTGTGATCAGCGTGGGGAATCTCTCGGTCGGAGGGTCGGGAAAGACTCCGTTCGTTATTTTGCTGGGCGAGTTGTTGAAGGCGCGCGGAGTGCGCTTCGATGTGCTTTCGCGCGGCTTTGGGCGCAGCACTCGCGGCGTGCTGCTGGTAGAACCAGACGGTCTGCCACGGGATTTCGGCGACGAGCCTTTACTGATTGCGAGGCGGCTGCAGGTGCCGGTGATCGTGGGTGAAGACCGCTACGATGCCGGGCGCTTTGCCGAGGCGAGATTCGGTCCGCAAATTCATTTCCTGGATGATGGGTTTCAGCATCGCGGATTGGGCAGGGATTTCGATATCGTGCTGGTTACACCGGATGATGTGCGCGATCACTTGCTTCCTGGGGGACGGTTGCGGGAGCCTTTGCGATCGCTGCAACGGGCCGACGCTGTGGCGCTGACCAGCGGGGCTTCTCCGGAATCGTTTCCGCTCGCGGGCAAGATGGTTTGGCGCGTGCGGCGGGGGATTGTCGTTGACCATCTCACGGAAGAGATTCCTGCGCGGCCGGTCGTGTTCTGCGGCATTGCGCGGCCGCAAAATTTTCTGCTGCAGTTGCGGGCTGCGGGCGTCGATCCGGTTGCCGAGGCGTTCTTCCGCGATCATCACGCCTACACTGAGAAAGACATTCATGATCTGCTGCAGCTTCGGCGGCAGAGCGAGGCTGGTGGTTTTGTGACTACCGAGAAAGATGCGGTGAACCTGGGCGGCTATCTGGCGGCTTTGGCACCGCTGGCGGTCGTCCCGGTGAAGATGGAGCTTGCCGGCGCGGCTAACGCTGTGGATACCATGCTGCGCGGGATTGAGGTGCGGCGACGACACTCGTGAGAAAATGCCGGAGGGCAGTGGGTCAGTGGTCAGTAATCAGTGGCCAGTGGCCGGCAAAGTTCTCGGGGTTTACCGGCCATTGATCACTGGACCCTGACCACTGCTTTCACAAGAACATCTGATGACGAAACATCTGAAAGAAGTTGACCGGCTGCAGAAGATTGTCGAAGCATTCCCCAAGGTCACGATTACGGTGTTGGGGGATCTGGTGGCCGATGAATTCGTGTATGGAGAAATCTCGCGGGTGTCGCGCGAGGCTCCAGTGCTGATTCTGAAGCACCGCGAACGCACTGTGGTGCCTGGCGGAGGCGCCAACGCGGTGAACAATCTGGCCGACTTGGGGGTGAACGTGCTTCCGGTGGGCGCCATCGGCGACGACGAGCCGGGACGATTGCTGCTGAAGTTTTTTCGGCACAAACGAATTCCGGTGAGCGGCGTGCTGAAAGATAAGGGTTACACGACGGTTACGAAGACGCGCATTCTTGCGGGTATGACGCACAATTCTCGTCAGCAGGTGGTGCGCGTGGATCGCGAGCCGGAGAATCCTCCGAACCGGCACCTGACCCGCGAGCTGTTTCTGGCGGCGAGAGAATATTTGCGGGCTTCGGATGCGCTGCTGGTTTCCGACTACGGCTATGGATCGGCTAGTCCGGCGATCGTGAATGCTTTGCGCCAGAGCGGGCGGCGGAGGGTTGTGCTGGTGCCTTTGATCCTCGACTCGCGCTACCGACTGCTGGAGTATTCGGGCGCGACTGCAGCTACTCCGAATGAGCCCGAGGTGGAAGCGGCGCTGGGCGGCCGCATTGGGCAGGACTGGAAGAAGCTGATGGCGGCGGGGCAACAGATCATGGACCGGATGAAGTTGCAGTCGCTGCTGATTACGCGCGGGCGCGACGGCATGGTTGCCTTCGATCAGAGGCATGCGCCAGTGGATATTCCGATTTTTGGTTCTGACGAAGTTGCGGATGTGACGGGCGCGGGGGACACCGTGATTGCGGCGTTTAGCGCGGCGCTGGGCGCTGGAGCCAGCACGGAGGAGGCGGCGCAGTTGGCCAACTATGCGGGCGGAATTGTGGTAATGAAGCGCGGGACGGCCACAGTTTCACGGGAAGAGTTGTTGCGCGCGATCGAGCAAGCTCCGCCTTCAACCAGGGCTCATTGAACTGAGGCTGCGTTTGGAAAGTGAAGAATGAGCAACCGCAAGATTCTTGGGAGGCAGCAGCTGCGCACTTGTGTGGAGGAGTGGCGGCGTGCGGGTGAGCGAGTGGTGCTCGCGAATGGCAATTTCGATTTGCTGCACGTGGGCCACGTGCGCTATCTGCGGGGTGCAAAGGAGTTGGGCGGGAAGCTCGTCGTGGGTATCAATTCTGATGAATCGGTGCGGGCCCTGAAGGGCGAGGGTCGTCCGATCATGCCGGAGGCGGAGCGCGCTGAAATTGTTGCAGCACTGGCTGATGTGGACGCTGTTGTCATCTTTCGCGAGCTTGATGTGCGGGCTTTGATTCGCGAGCTTCGTCCCGATATCCAGGCCAAGGGCACAGACTACACTGCGGGGTCGGTTCCGGAGCGCGATGCGGTCGGCGAATATGGCGGGCGGGTGGCGATCGTGGGAGATCCTAAAGATCATTCCACCAGTGAGATTATTCGTTCGCGGCTGCCGCCGAGGCGGCCGTGAGTTTCGAGCCTACTGGTTTCGAGTCGAATCGTATCGATATTAAACCGGAGACTAAGATTGAGCGACTGCTGATCGTCCGGCTCAGCTCCATGGGCGATGTGATCCATACACTGCCCGCAGTTCAGAGGCTGCGGCGGGTGTTTCCGCGGGCGTTCATCGGCTGGCTGATTGAAGAGCGCTGGGCCGAGTTACTCTGTGCGCCGGGAGCGCCGCGACGGGGCGCACGGTCTTCGCTGCGGCCGTTGGTCGATGAAGTGCACAGCGTGAACCTGAAAGTATGGGGGAAGTCTCCGTTTTCTATGGCGAGCTTGCAGCGGGCGGCCACGGTTTGGAACGATGTGCGGGACGCGCGCTACGATGCCGCGGTGGATCTGCAGGGAGCGATTCGGTCGGCTGTGCTGGCTCGGTTGTCGGGCGCACGCGTGGTGTACGGAGTGGCAGAGCCGAGAGAGTCTCCGGCCAGTCTTTGGTATACGCGGAAGGTGGTGGCACGCGGAAGGCATGTCGTTGAACAGAATCTTTCGGTGGCCGAAGCAGTGGTGGGGCATCGAGCGGCGGCGAAGGAGATGGCGTGCGACCTTTCTAGCGATCTTCCTGACGAGCTTCCCTATGACCCCCGGGCTGAGCAGTGCATTGCGGGGCGGCTTGCGGAACTGGGTATCGGCGAGTTTGCTATTTTGAATCCGGGGGCGGGCTGGGGCGCGAAGCGGTGGCCGGCGGAGCGCTATGGCGAGGTTGCGCGGAAGCTGGCGGATCAGGGTGTGCGTTCGATTCTCAATTATGGTCCGGGGGAAGAAGAGTTGACACGCGGGGTGGAGGCGGCCAGCGGCGGGACAGCTGAGGCGATGAGTTGCAGCGTCTCGGAATTAATTGCGTTGACGAGGCGCGCGCGGATATTTATCGGCGGAGATACTGGGCCGCTGCACTTGGCGGCAGCGTTGCGGGTTCCGGTGGTGGCGATTTTTGGGCCTACGGACCCGGCTCGCAATGGGCCTTATGGGACGCGCAGTGTTGTGCTGCGGAGCGCGGAGAGCGTGACGTCGCATGCGCGAAGAGCAGAGCCGGACGAGGGATTGTTGGCGATTGGCAGTGATGAGGTGATTGCGGCGGCAGGCAAGCTGCTCGGTGGCGGCCTCAGGGGCTAAAGCCCGGGGTCTTTAGTGGGGCTGGATGGCACCCTTCGGCGCGCTTCGCTTGCTCAGGGCAGGCTAAGAACTGAAGCCGTGCCCTTCCCGGGCAGCTCAGTCCCACGACGATATCGGATATCCCGGAACAACGGCATGGCTGAGTGGTCACAAATCGCGCGGCGGATTCGCGTGCCGCTGGGGTTTCTCTTTGCGGTGTTTTATTTCTGGATGGCCCGGCCTACATGGCGTTCCATGGCGCTGGGAGCGATTGCGGTTATTCCAGGACTTCTGACTCGTGCGCTCGCTTCTGGACATGTGCGCAAGAACGAGTCGCTGGCTGCTTCCGGTCCTTATGCTTACACGCGAAACCCACTGTATTTGGGGTCGCTGCTGATGGGATTGGGATTTGCCGTGGCGGCGCAGAGTTGGTGGGTAGGCGTGGCGCTGGTTGTGATGTTCGCCGTGATCTATCTCCCGGTGATTCGCGATGAAGAGGCATTTCTGCGGCGGACGTTTCCAGAGTTCGAGGAATATGCGCGGCGGGTGCCGAGGATGCTGCCGCGGCTTACGCCGCGTGCGGACGATGAGAACGAGGCTTCGGCGGGGTTCTCTTTGGATTTGTACCTGCAGCATCGCGAATACAATGCACTCGTTGGAGCTCTCGCCATGATGGCGGCTTTGATCGCCAAGCGGACGGTGTTTCGGGGTTAGGCAAGTCTGGCGGGCGTGGAGACGGTTTTCAGATGAGGCCTTTGCCGACCTTGAATAGGAAATCCTCGGCATCGGCACGGACCTTTTCCATGAAGGTGCGATCGCGGCCGTGCTCAATCTCCATCTCGTCAAGCGTGAGTTCCACTGCGACCTTGGGTTTGTATCCCCGCCTGATGAGCATGCGGGCACGCTGGGCGAAGCCTGAATCAGCCTCGCGTTTGGCTGGTTCCTTCGCCGCGGGAAAGCCGGCATCGAGTTCGCACTTATGCTCGCGAAACTTCGCGGCGGCCAGGCGGTCGTAGGCGGCCATGGCATCGTCTCCGCTCAGCAGTGTGGGGATGGGGAAGGTCCATCCGCAATTCGTGCAGGCCCAGCCGCTCGCTTCGCCCTCGACACGGACTAACGAGCGCTCCATAACTACAACCTCAAAGCATTGCCACGAATCAAGCGTGCCATGTTCTCATGGCTCAGACGATAGCGTTCGCATTTATTTTTGCGCGACTAGTTCTCTGGCGCGGCTCAGTTCGGGCCGGGTGGAGTTTGATCCATTACAGATTTTGAGCAGTAGAGCATAGTATTCGGCGGCGTCAGTCTGCTTGCCGGCGGCTTCGGCGGCGCGGGCAGCGCCGTAGAGGCCGTCGAAGCGGTTGGGATTCAGCTTTAAGTCAGTCTGGTACTCGGCCAGGGCTTGCTGTGGACGCTTGGCTTCGAGCAGCATGTCGGCGATCATTTCTCGCGCCGGAATTCCCTGCGGTTCGTCACCGAGCGTGTCTTCTTTGTCGGCTAAGGGTCGCAGCGCCTCGAGCGCATCGTCGTATTTGCCTTCGGCAAAAGCCAGCCACGCTTGAGCCTGTTTCAGATCGTGCTCGGTAGTCTCGGCGAAGTCCTTCTTTTTCTCGGCTACGAATTTCTGGTGGATGGCCTCGATCGCGCTGACATCCTTACGGACTTCCTCGGGTTGGTGAAGGTGAGCTGCGCCGATCGCTTTGGCCCAGTAGGTGAAGGAGTCTTCTGCCGTCCCTGGGACATTGGCGGGTGGAAGTGACGCCGCGCCTGCCCAGTCGCGCATTTCGAGTGGATACAAAGCTGCGAAGTTCGCTTGGGTGGCGAGATGGGGATCGAAACCCAGTCCATACATGTCATGCATTGCCGGCATGGCTTTGACTTCGTGCATCAGGGCTCTGGCGTCGGCATCTCGTCCGCTTTGCATGTAGGCGTAGAAGAGAAAATCCATGGGGTGGAACTGATGGCCCTCGCCGCCCATACCCATGGCAGCAGTTTTGCGCGAGGCCGCGATAGAGGCGAGGTTGGAATTGATGTCATCCTGCCAGAGACCGACGCGGGCGAAGATGTGCGAAGGCATGTGCAGTGCGTGGGGTGCGGCGGGAGCAACCTGCGCGTAACGGCGGGCGGCGGGCAAGCCCAGTTGTGCGAGTTGGGGCTTGTCATAAGCGTGGATCAAATAGTGGGCCACTCCGGGGTGGTTGGGCTCAATGGCAAATAGTTTTTCGAGGATTGCAGCCGCCCGTTTGCGGTTGGCGAAAGTTGCATCGTCGTGCGGTTCGGAGGCGAGCAGCGACAGAGCGTAGAAAACTGAGGCTTCGTGATCGTCTGGGTAGGTCTCGTAAACTCTCTTCATCGCGTCGGAGTAAGCTCTGGCGCGAGCGTCGTGGTCCAGCTTTTTCGAGTCGCTATAGAAGGCGGAGATGGCCGTAATGTAGGCTTTTTCGCGTGGGGTTGTCGGGCCGTCGGTGGTTTTCGCCTGGTGCACTTCGTCCAAGCCGCGCGCGATCACTTTCTGATCTGGTTCGTTCCACAGTTGGTGCCACAGGCTCATGGCCACGCCCCAGTGGGCCATGGCGCAGTTGGGACCATGGGCGGAAATCTGGATGAATTCTTTTTCCGCCTCTTCGTACCAGAAGGAGTGCAGCAGCGCCACGCCACGCTCGAACGCCTTCTGACCGGCCGGGTCGCAGGAAACCGGGAAGGTTACTGTGCCTAGTTGGGCAGCGGTCAGGTCTTCGTGATGGTGGGTGTGGTCATCGTCAGCAACTGCAGTGTCCGAGAAGGCGGCGAGCGTGAAGAAGCAAGAAAAGAGCAGCAGGCAGACTATGCGTTTCATGAAGACCTCGCTGAGAAGGGAGTCTAGTTGAGCAGGAAGTGCAGGGTCAAACGCGGGCGGGGCACAAGGACGTGAGTGCGGGCAGTTGTCACCTCCCTTAGTCTTGCCCCTCGTTCAACTTACGAATCCTAGTATTCCGCAAACGCCAGAACCTACGATTCCGCGTCATCGGAACGGTACAACTCCGCCTTGGTCGCCCGGTCGGCTGCTCCGACCCTGCGCAGCATGCGGTACACGTGGTTCCTTACCGTCTGCTCCGAAAGATTGAGCCGAGCGGCGACCTCCTTGTTAGAGAGGCCGTCGCGAATCAATCGCGCCAGTTGTTGCTGTCTGGGGCTGAGATCCAGGCTTTTCCTGACGCTGACCAGGGGCAGGCTGACCTGAGGCTGACCGGCAAACCGGAATAGCGCGACCGACAGTGAGCGAGGGCAAACCGCTTCGCCCGCGGCTACGTCTCGAATCGCTTGCCAGACCCCGGCGGCGGACGCATCGGTGAGAACGCAGCCCAGCACGCCCTCCCGCACCAACCGCAAGAAAACTCCTTCGTCGGCTTCCATGCCGACCATTACCACGCCAATTTCAGGCCGGGCTTCGCACAGGCGGTGGACCACTCGGTCCTGAGACAAGGCCTTCGAGACCGAATCGAGGACCACGATGTTCGGCGCTGTGGAAAGAATGTGCGGAAGAATTTGTGGAGAGCAGCATCCGCTGCCGATGATACCGATGTCGTCCTTCTTGGACAACAACCGGACAAGCGCCTAGCGCAGCAGGAGGTTTTCAGCGAGCAAGAAGACGGGAATAGGACTTCCGAGAGGGTTACTTCGTAATGCTGTCATGGTACCGCCTCCCGGGTACCCATCGCCATCGGCGGCGGCTACCCCAGGAACTACCTCTCCGAACATCCCGCTTCACGGAGCTGGGATGTTGCACTTGCCCCCTCAGACAAGCGCCGCACAAGCAGCAGCAATTGTGTCACATGGTCCGTCACGGCTTCAGCGAATAATCGACGCCGTCAGATCGAGGATTCCGCAACGACGGGTCTGTTCTCGGAAGTCAAAATACTTTCCAACCGGGAGGAACGAAGACGCGAGTGTAATCTGAGCGGCGAGGAAGGGTCAATGCAAAGTGGGAAAGATTTCTCTCCGGCGCCCATTGCTGCCAGTACCATCTCGCCGGAACGATCTTCATCGACCGAAGTGAGCGTAGCCATCGTCGTCGTAATGCGACGGCTTGATCAGCACCAGCGAGACTTGTTTCGACGCCCGCCCCGCGGAACGCACTCTAGCCCCTTCAGTCAAAACACGATTTGGAGGAGAATACCACGGGCGGAAGGTGCAGCTCAGAGCGGAGCCGGTTCGGCGAACGGTGATTCAACCGCGAGAAACTCCAGCCCGAAATGGCGCGGGAAGGACCTTTATGAAATCCTTTATGAAATCCTTATGAAATATTTTATTCTGTGATTCCAGTCCTCTTCTGATACACTTCGCCGCAATTCGGACTTGGGTCGCGTCATGGCCACTCGGCGTGCATTCGATCACCCGGCAAGACAGCCTCAGACGTAGAATCCACGCAAAATAGATCAATTCGCCCAGTCCGCAGGGGAAGCCAGTTATGGATCTGCACCCTGGGACAGAGAAACGTCGCGTTGCCGAAACACTCCCTGCCAAGTCAGACTCCTTGCGGCGGGCCCTCCAAGAAAATGACGACTGGTATCAGGATCTGGGGGAGCACAGCCACGATCTGCTGTGCATCCACAATCTGGAGGGCAGGCTGCTTTCGGTGAATCCCGCGCCGGCGCGCGTCCTGGGCTATAGCGTGGAAGAACTTCTGCGGATTCCCATGCGGGAGATTCTCACTCCTGAATATCGCCCTCATTTTGACGCCTACCTGAGGGAAATCGAGCGCGATGGAGAGTCGCGTGGCGTGATGGCCGTGCTGACACGGTCGGGAGAGCAGCGCATCTGGGAATACCAAAATACGCTGCGGACCGAAGGCGTGGAACCGCCGATTGTGCTGGGCATTGCCCACGATGTCACCGAGCAAAGGCGCACAGAGAAACGGCTGCGTGAGGTTAGTGAGAATCTGCTCGATAAGGTGCGGGAAAGCGAGCGCACGATCCGGGAGTTGAAGCTGTTTCGGACTTTGGTGGACCAGAGCAATGATTCCATAAAAGTTATCGACCCGGAAACGCTTCGTTTTCTTGATGTGAATGAGAAGGCGTGCTCCGAGCTGGGCTACAGCCGCGAAGAAATGCAGTCCCTGGGAGTTTTTGACATTGACCCCGGGGTGACCGAGTCTTCGGTGGTGAAAATTAAGGAGGAGTTGAGGAAATCGGGATCTTTAGTGATGGAAACCGTCCACCGGCGAAAGGACGGATCGACCCTCCCCGTTGAAGTCAGCATGAGGCGGGTCCAGCTGGATAGAGATTATGTCGTTACCATCTCCCGCGACATCACCGAGCGCAAGCAGGGGGAAGAGGCGCTGAAGAAGTCAGAAGAAAAGTTCTCGAAAGCCTTCCGGCAGAGCCCGATGGCGCTCACGCTATCGAGCACCAAGAACCATCAGTACATCGACGTTAACAAGACTTTTGAACGTCTGACTGGCTGGCGCCGTGACGAGGTCATCGGACGCACGGCGTTGGACATTGGGCTGTGGACACCGGCCGATGGGGTGCACCTGGCGAAGCAGCTTCTAGCCGAGGGCAGCGTCCATAACGTGGAAGCCCGTTATCGCATGAGAGACGGCAGTATCCGTATCGGCTTATCAACGGCGGAGGCGCTCGAGCTGAATGGAGAACCGTGCATGCTTGCAGTGACTGCGGACATCACCGAACGCAAGCAGACGGAGGAAAGACTGCAGGAGTATGAGAGTGTCGTCGAAAGTCTGGAGGAGATCATCCTGGTGGTGGATCGGGACTACCGCTATGTGATTGCCAATCGGGAGTTCCTGAAGCGTCGAGGCTTGAAGAGAGAGCAAGTGTTAGGACGCCCCGTCTGGGAGCAGTTGGGCTCAGAAGGAATGAGCAAGGAAGCTCTGGCGCTGGTCAAGGAGAAAATGGATGAATGCTTCCAAGGTAAGGTTGTGGAGTACGAGTTGACCTATCAATATCCAACTCTCGGTCCGAGAAATTTATTCCTGTCGTACTTCCCCATCGAAGGGCCGACCGGCATCGATCGAATCGCGTGTGTCTCGCGAGATGTCACGGAGAGCAAGCAGGCGGAGGAAGCGCTGCGGCGCAGCGAGGAGAATTACCGCAATTTCGTTTCGCAGAGTTCAGACGGCATTTACCAGGACGATCTGGATCCGGCCATCCCGATAGATCTTCCTGAAGATGAATTGATTCATCGCTTCCTCCGCAGCACGGTCATGGTGGAATGCAACAACGCTATGGCTGCGATGTACGGGTTTGCTTCAGGGGAAGAACTTCGGGGCCGGCGGATGTCGGAGCGGGTGCTGCCGGAGGATCCGCGCAACATTGAGATGGCTCGGGAGTTCATTCGCTCCGGCTTTCGTTTGCTGGAACACGAATCGCACGAAGTTGACAGGTACGGTAATCCCAAGATCTGCATGAATAGTATGGTCGGCACGGTAGAGGACGGAAGACTGGTGCGAATATGGGGCATCCAGCGGGACATCTCGGAGAGAGTGAAGCTGGAGGAATCTCGGGGTAAGGCGGAGGAAGCACTGCGTGAAAACTTGACTCAACTGCGGGAAGTCACGGAAGAACTCCGGTTGGCCAAGGAGAAGCTCTCTGAAGAGAAACTGTACCTGGAACAGGCGATCGACACGGAACTGGGGTTTGGGGAGATTATTGGACGCAGCAGCGCCCTGAAAGAAGTGATGCAGAAGGTGGCCAAGGTGGCTCCGAGCGACGCTACGGTGCTGCTGCTGGGTGAGACCGGGACGGGCAAGGAGTTGGTGGCCCGCGCGATTCACCGCTTGAGCCAGCGAGAAGGCAATAGTTTTATCAAACTGAACTGCGCCGCCATCCCGTCAGGCCTGCTGGAGAGCGAGTTGTTCGGGCACGAGAAGGGAGCCTTTACCGGTGCGGTTGCCCGGAAACTTGGCCGCCTGCAATTAGCCGACCGGGGTACGCTTTTTCTGGACGAAGTCGGAGAGATTCCGCTGGGCCTGCAGCCCAAGCTGCTGCGCGTGCTGCAGGATCTGGAGTTCGAAAGGCTGGGCGGAACCCAGACTCTAAAGGTCAACTTTCGCCTGCTGGCGGCGACCAATCGGGATTTGCTGCAGAGTGTGAGGGAACGCGAGTTTCGCAGCGACTTGTACTACCGGCTGAATGTATTCCCCATCCTCATTCCGCCGTTGCGCGAAAGGCGCGAAGACATCCGGCCGCTGATCGAACACTTCGTCCGCAAATTTGCGGCGCAAATGAAGAAGTCAATCACCAGCATTCCCTCAAAGACCATGGAAATGATGGTGCGGTGGGACTGGCCGGGCAACATTCGCGAGTTGGAGAATTTTGTGGAGCGTTCTGTAATTCTGACCCCGGGGTCGGTTCTCCAGGCGCCGCTCGCGGAACTGCAAACCGTGGTTGATCAGAGCAACGGAGGCGGCAGTCTTCGCGACAAGGAACGTGAACGCATCCTTCGCGCTCTACGGGATTGTCACGGTAAGCTGGGCGGACCCGACGGCGCGGCCGCGCGTCTCGGCCTAAAGCGCACTACGCTGCAGTCGAAGCTCGACCATCTTGGGATCAAGCCGGGATCGTATCGGGCGTGAGTTCCGGGCAGTTTGACGTCTGTCCTGCGGCAGTTATGAAACTGTCGTCGCTCATGAAGTGAGGTATCCTGGCTGCTCCTTCGGGCGGCCACTTGTGGCCGCAAGCAGAAACCAAGGTCCCCTTCGACTCCGCTCAGGGCAGGCTCTCGCTTCGCTCGGGATGACAGGTGGTCGTGTATAGTCCCACACACGAAAAAGCCCCTCGCTTGCGCGAGAGGCTTTTTCTGGGGGAGGGACTTGGGCGAGGCGCCCTTGGTCCCTAGCTGTTGTGATCTCTAACTACTTCGGTTGCTGTTGCTGGTCTGCGGTGGTGACCGGAGCCGAAGAATTGCTGGAGAGTTGCTCCAGATCGTTCTTCAGCAGGCTGATTTCGACCCGCCCGCCACTGATGTGCTTGGCTTCTGCACCCTCAACCGGCGCATTACCCATGCCTACGAGGTAGATGCGGTAGACCGGAATCTCGTGGTTCAGCACCATGTAACGGACTACCGACTCGGCCATCTTCTGCGAGTTCTGAATTGCGATCTGGCCCTTGCCAGAAGAGAAACCCTGCACTTCAATGATGTAGCCCCGCTGGCCCTTGACCGTGTTCGCCATCTCGTCGAGGGCGTCTTTGGCGTTCTTGCTCAGCATGGTCTGGCCGGGCTTGAAGCGAATCTCGGTCTGGTTCGAGGCCTTGTACTGGTCGATGTTGCCGACGACGGTCTCGACCGTCTGGATGCGGGTGGTGGCCTGCTGCGCGGTCGTCTGCGCCATGGTGGCCTTGTTGCCGGCATCGATGGCGTGCTGATCGGCTGCGTCGGCTTTGTCAGAAGCCAGCTTGATGCCGGCCTGGGCACGCGAGTCGGTGTCTTTGATCGTCTTGCTGTTGGATGCGGTCAGGTCATCGAGTTCGTTCACGCGGTCGCGGATGGGATCGGTCTGCCGCCTTACGTAAGTCTTGCGGGCGAACGGGTTCACACGGCCCCAGAAACCTTCGCGGGCAGGCGCCTGCAAAGGCTGCTTGCCGGTGGCGGTGTCGGTGGACTGGGTCGTGGTCGTAGTTTGAGTCGTGGTTTGATCCTGGGCAGACGAAGTTTGCGCGAAGGCTGGAAACGCTAGCACTGCAGCCAGGGGCAAAGTAGCGAGAATGCGATTGTTCATAAGAAACTTCCTCCAAGTTGGGGGAGCGTTTGGGGGCTTCGCTCCAGCACGCCGAAACGGGCGTGTTGCGTGATTTTTATTGCGTCCCCTACAACAAGAACCAATATAAAAAGCAAGCGATAATCGCCCTGCCGGCCGGCGCTGACGCAACGCAGGCCTGAAACCCTGTGCTTCAGGCGCCGGAAACCCGCCAACGCCCGCCCTTTCTATTACAGGTTGGATGCCAAACCCAGCCCTGAGGTTGAAGAGCTAAATGCTTGATATCTAAAGATATTGCAGCTCTGCTCCGGGCGGAAGGGTAGCGGCGGCCGCTTACGGGAGGGTAATTTTCACAAACCTGATATAAAAACTGCGTGAATCGAGGATGTTTGAGGAAGATGCCTTTGGGATCGACCAGACCGGGGGAAACGAGGATTTTGTTTGATGTGGTGGCGGGTGCGCTGTAAGGGCATCGAAGAAAGGGCTCGCAAATGCGATAAATCCAACGCTCCAAGATGACGCGGCTAAACGTCCCAGCATCTTTCTCTTCAATGGGCCTATACCGATTGCGGAGTTGGACGCTTGGCTGAGCAAGAGAGACGTCTGCGTTCCCGGCGATTTGAAGCAGGTCTGGCTTGAAACGGGCGGAGGAGTCATATTTGAGTGTGAGACGATCCTTGGACCATTCGGGAATCGCGAGTTGGGGGAGAACATCGATCTCGAGAACGAGCCACAAGCAGAAGGGAATGCCTGCCGATTGGCCACTCTTTCACACTGGTTTCGAGCTTTCGGCGGCGGAAGGGCCACCGGTGAATACGCATGCCTGCGAGAAGGCTCGTACGAGGTCGCAGAGACATTTGGTTTTCTTGCTGAGTGGTATGCGATGATTCGAGCGGAGCTCGCATCGCGGTACGGGCTGTCGTGATCGCTTCGTCGGCAACACTCTGCTCAGGACGGTGGTGCAACGATTCTTGCCTCGTCGATTCCGCAGTGCTTTTCGTATTGTTCGATGATGAAATGGTCTGTCATGCCGGCGATGTAATCGCAGACCACGCGGGGCAGGGATTCCTGCGCAGCTTTCTCCTGGTAAAAGGGCGGCAGGGCTGAGGGGTTTTTCATCCAGAAGCCGAACAGTTCGGTGACGATGCGTTCTGCGTCGTCTTTTTCTCCTGCCAGAGACGCGCTGTAATAGAGATTCTCATAGAGGAAGCCTCTGACTTGCTTGCGCTCCGCTTCTACTTCGGGACTGAATGCGGCGAGGCGTTCTTTGTGGCGGCGCACATCGTCCAGAGCTTTGATGCCGGCTTGCCTCAGCCTCGCCTGCGTGTTGGTAATCAAATCGCCGGCCAGACGGTTCAACACTCCTTTTAGAGCTTCGTTGAATTTCAGCTTGGCGGCCGCATTAGGATACGTCTGCTCGGCCTCACGGAAGAAACGTTCGAAGACGGGCACTCCCTCCCGGATTTGCTCGATCGTGAGCAGGTGGGCTTCGTAGCCGTCGTCGAGGTCTGCGGTGGTGTAGCCGATTTCGTCGGTCAGGTTGATGAGTTGAGCTTCGAGCGGTGGACGTTGCTCCAGCAAATACTCTCCGAGTTCTGGATACTTCGGCGCGTCGTAGTCGCGCGAGTGTTTGATGATACCTTCGCGCACTTCGAAGGTCAGGTTGAGTCCGCGAAAGGCGGCATAGCGCTGCTCGAAATCTTCGACGATGCGCAGGGCGTGCAGGTTGTGGTCGAAGAAGAGGCCCTGGGCGCGCATGGCGGCATCGAGCGCCTTTTCGCCAGCGTGGCCGAATGGAGGGTGGCCGAGGTCATGCACCAGCGCCAGCGCTTCGGCGAGATCCACATTGAGCGCGAGCGCGCCCGCGACCGTGCGCGTGATCTGCGCGACTTCGATGGTGTGGGTTAAGCGGTTGCGGAAGTGGTCGGAGTAACGGCGGGTGAAAACCTGGGTCTTGTCTTCGAGGCGGCGGAAGGCGCGGGCGTGGATGACACGGTCTCGATCGCGCTGGAAGTCATTGCGGTAGGGATGCGGCGGCTCAGGGAAGCAGCGTCCGCGGGATTGTTCCACCTGCACCGCGTAGCCGGCCAGCATTTTTGAAGTTTAGCAGGTGAAAGTATCTAGTATCTAGTACCGGGTTGAGAGCAAAGGCGCGTTCATTCTGGTCCGACGACTTACTGGGTACTAGGTACTGGGTACTGACTAGTTGTGGCCCGCATCGGCCGTGGGCGAGGGCGGCGCTATCAGTCCCTTCAGGCGCGCTACAATCGTGTTCATCGCCTGATCGAAATTCTTGTCGCGGTTCCCCAGCAGCAGTGCTCCCCGCACATATTCAGTGAGGTTCCACAGCGTGACGTGCGTTTTGGGATCGATAATCACCAGGCGCAGCTGCCCGAGTACGGGGAGTCTTAATCCAGTATCGGTGAGGGCCCAACTGATTTCGCAGACCAAGTCGGCATCGGCGGGCGAGGATACGAGTTCATATCGGCCCCAAGTCTTCATCGCGGCGTAGAACTGGTTGTAAGTCCGGTCGGGGCCTCCGTTGAAAACCGTCTCATCGATGACCGTCTCAAGGCTTGCCCCGCCGGCATTGGAGATGAACACCTTCTGGGCAGCGCCGATTTGCGCAGGCACGGGAGCGGGCGCCTCGCCTTTTGACTGCTGCGCGCTTAGAACCTGGACCGTTGCCAAAATCGCGATCGATAAGAAAAGGGGTCTGATGGACTTCAAGATAGACCTCCGGAATGCCAGTACTGAGTACCCAGTGCCGAGTACCCAGTGAGAACCAGCGGCTATTTTTGCGGTGCTTACCGGGTACTTGGGTACTGACTACTGATTTCCCGAGCCTTCTTTGGCCAGGCGGACCTTGGCGGCGTCGAGCTTCTTCTGCGTGGCCGCGAAAAGATCGGTGTCTAGTTCAGGAGATATGGTTTTGTTCCACTCTTCGACGGCGCGCTCCCAGTGAGCGGCGGCGAGCTTCAAGCGGCCGGTTTTCTGATAGAGATCGCCGAGGTGGTCCTGCACGGTCGGGTCGGAACCCATGCGCAAGGAGGCTTTCGTCAGGTTTTCTTCAGCCAGGTCGTACTTGCCGAGTTTGAAATAGGCCCAGCCCAGGGAATCAAGGTAAGCGCCGTTGGTGGGCTCCAGGCTGACGGCCGTCTTGATGTAATTCAGCGATTCTTCGAGACGGACATCGCGATCGGTGTTCATGTAACCGAGATAATTGAGGGCCGCGGCGCTTTGCGGAGTGATGGCGAGAACTTTCTTGAACTGAGCTTCGGCGTCATCGTACTTCTTCTCGTGCTCGTAGGTGTCGCCGCGGAGGAAGTAGACGTACTCCTTGTCGTCGGGCTTGGTGGAGAGCTGCTCGGCTTTGTTGAGCGCCTCCTCAGCTTCGCTGAAGCGCTTCAAGCGGGTATACATGATGGCCAGCCGGAGATAGACGTCGCGGTCTTCGGGTGTGCCTTTGAGCATGGAGCGCACGTCGCCGAGAGGCTTCTCTGGATCGCCGTTGTCGGCGAGCTGGGCATCGAGCACCATGCGCAATTCGCGGTCATTAGGCAGCTTTTGCACCGCTTCTTTCGCTGCGGCCGTGGCCTGTGACCACTGCTTGGCGTCGCGGTAAGTGTCGATTACGTTCTGATAACCGGAGCGGGCGTTGTCGTCGCCCAGTGCGACCATCTGGCGGAAGGCTTCAACCGCGGCTGGATAATTCTCCTGGTCGCGATAGACCATGCCGAGGCGTTCTATGAAGATGCCGCGATTGTTGCGGTCGGATTGAGAATAGCTGCTGTCGGGTTTCTCGGTCTTCTTCAGCAGATCCTGCAGGATCTTTGCGGCTTCGTCGTAGCGCGCCTGAGCCTCGTAAACCACCGCGATATTGTAGGGAACCTCGAGGGCATCGGGGACCATGGCCTGCGCCTTCTTCAGGCTGTCGAGGGCCTCATCGTACTTGCCCTGGCGGCGATAGATCTCTGAGATGCGGAGGTAGGTCTGCGCGTCTTCCGGATTGGCGTCAGCGATGACTTTGTATTGATCGAGGGCCTTGTCGATCTGGCCATCGTTTAACAGGTTCTCTGCCAGGCCGCGGATGGCGTCGAGGTTGTCGCGATCCAACTGGATGGCGTGTTTGTAAGCATCGATCGCGCTCTTGTAATCCTTGCGCTGCTCGTAGGTCGCGCCCAGCGCGGCGTAGAGCTTGGCGGAGCGGCCGGTGTCGGGCACGGCACTGAGCACCTGCAGGGCGTGAGTAGTGTCGCCTTCGTCACTGTAAAGCAGGGAGAGAGTGGTGACGGCTTCTTCGGAGTCGGGATCGAGCTGGACTGCAGTTTTAAGTTCGGTCTCCGCCTTTTGCAAATCGTTGTTCAGGCGGTAGAGGCGGCCCAGAAGAAGGTGGTCGTCCACACTGTTTGGCTCGATCTTGACGATCTGTTCGAACTGATCGATCGCCAGCTTGAGAACGTTCTCGGAGCCGTTGCCGCCGCCGGGCAGATCGCCGAGCGACCGCAGATAAATCCGGCCGAGCAACTTGTGGGCTTCAAGATTGTTGGGGTCGCGCTTGAGGATGTCCTGTGCCTGGAGCACGGCGTCGCGGATGCGCCCGGTCTTGACGTAGAGTTCGGCGAGGCCGGAGGTCAGGAATTCAGAAGACGGGTCGGCCTCGATGGCGAGCCGGTACTCTTCCATGGCTTTGTTGGCCAACTCACTGCGGCCGTAGACCGTGACCTGCTCCTCGTACATGTGAGCGACCGTGTAGTGGTAATAGGCGGCGGCGCGGTCCACTTTGCGCGGCGAGGTTTGCGCCGATTTGGACGGAGCGGCCTTCGAGTCCGCTGACGAGGAATCCGCCGGCGTGGATGGACTGGTTTGCGCGGCCGCAGCCGCTGCGACGACGGAGAAGACTAAAATGCCGTGAAAGATTCTATTCATGCTCGACCTGAGAATGCTCGACTCGATTCTATCGGAATTGATTGTGTTAAATCTGATTGTATTAGAGCAGTGCGCACTTCCCGAAACCATACCCATTGGATGCAAAAGCGGCGGGGTAGTGTGCCTCAATTCTAACCCGGTGCGGGCAGGATTGGGGAAAAACAGTGTGCCTGGCGGGGCTGCGGCGCAAGCGGAAGTACACGGACCGAGGGGACTTGCGGGGGCGAGCGTCAAGTTTGGTAAACGGATTGATGCGTAGAGTAGAGCAGATTAGCCCTACACTTCGGTTCCTGGGCAATCGGCACCGTCGCTACCGAGGAAATGCTAATGAGACGCCTCTTCATCCTGACTTGGCTTCTGCTGTTCTCTGCATGCGGGCTGTTCGCGCAGAAGACGGTCTTCGACTCTGTGAAGATTCGCCGGCACCGAAGCGCGGAAAAGCGAGTTCTGGTCGATAAGATCGGCACGCTCACGTTGGACGACGCCGACCGCAGGCTGACCTTCAAGAGCGATGCTGGCGACAATATCGAGGTCGGCTATGACGACATCCAAAAGGTTGTTTTCGATGCCGCGACTCACATGCGGGGCGGAGCCTCGCGCAGGTGATCCAGGCCGCGCCCCTTGCCGGTCCGATCGTAGGCACCGCAATTGCTGGGGCGCACGTCAACGATTACTGGCTCTATCTCGAGTATAAGGACCATGGGCAGAACGAATCCGTGCTTTTTGTCGTGCCAAAGAACTATTCGGCGCAAGTCATCGATAAGGCTACCATCGCGTTCGGGTCGCGTGTGACGCTGATAGATTTTCCCGGGAAGGGGGTCGCAGTCAAGTAAAGACGATCTCAAAGCGACGAGTCCAAGCAGGAGCTCAGAATCGACAAGCAGAATCACCCCCAGCCTGAAGTTAAGTCCGGCAAGGCAACCGTCGTGGTTGTCTGCCCGCCCGCTGGCTGCGCGAGACGCGGGCAAAGGAAATCAGTTCAAATTACACGCCAACGATCAGGTTGTCGCGGTGAACCGGATGGGCACCTACATCCTTGCCTATCTTGATCCTGGAAAGTACCGCCTCGTCTCCCAAGCGGAGGATGCCAACGGCTTCGAGATGGAGCTCGAAGCTGGCCACGAGTACTTTTTCCTGCAGAACCCGTTCCAAGGCGTCTTTAAGTGGGAAACAACATTGTCCAGGAATAGCCAGAAGGTCGTGACATACCTTGCGGAAGGTGCGTACCTTTCCGACTGGAAACCAAGAGAAAAATGACTGCTTATCGCCGAATCCTTACTTAGTGGCGGAAGTGCCGCACTCCGGTGAAGAGCATCGCTAGCCCCAGGCGGTCGGCGGCTGCGATTACTTCGGGGTCGCGCTGTGAGCCTCCGGGTTGGATGATGGCGGTCGCGCCGGCTCGGGCGATTTCCTCCACACCGTCGGGGAACGGGAAGAACGCATCGGAGGCGGCGACTGTTCCTTTCAGGGACAGTTGCGCTTTCATGGCGCCGATCTTGGCGGAATCTACGCGGCTCATCTGACCGGCGCCGACGCCTACGGTTTGTCCATCGCGGGCGTAGACGATGGCGTTCGACTTGACGTGCTTGCAGACCTTCCAGGCGAACAGCAGAGCGCGAGTTTCTCCGGGAGTGGGGGCGCGCTGGGTGACGACCTTGAGGTCGACGTCTTGCAGGGGGCGTGAGTCGTTGTCTTGCAATAGGATTCCGCCGGAGACGTTTTTCAGAATCCACTTCTGCGGTGCGGCTTTCACCTCGACGAGGCGAAGATTTCTCTTGGTGGCGAAGCGGGCTTTCGCAGCTTCGTCAAAAGAGGGCGCGGCGATTACTTCGAGGAAGAGTTTGTGCATCTCTTCGGCGGCCTCGACGTCGATGGCGCGGTTCACGCCGATCACGCCGCCAAACGCTGAGACGGGGTCGCACTCGAGGGCGCGCTTGTAGGCTTCAGCGAGCGTTTTGCCGGTTGCCGTGCCGGCCGGATTCGTGTGCTTGATGATGGCGCAGACGGCGGCATCGTCGGAGTCGAATTCCTGCGCGAGATCCCAGGCGGCTTGCAGGTCGACGATGTTGTTAAAGGAAAGTTCTTTACCCTGAAGCTGGCGGGCGTTGGCTACGCCTGCGCCGGAACCGTCGGAATACATTGCCGCCTTCTGGTGCGGATTTTCGCCGTAGCGCAGGTCGAGGGTTTTCTGGAATGACAGGCGCAGGATTTGCGGGAAGGCTTCGGAGGCGGAGAGTTGAAAATTCTTGAGGTCGAGAACGCGTTCAAGCGTTGAGGCGATGGCTGAATCGTAGGCGGCCGTTGTGGCGAAGGCTTTCTGAGCCAGCCGCCATTTGGTTTCGAGCGCGAGAGCGCCGCCGGTGCGGGAGAGTTCTTCGGCGATGGCCGGGTAGTCCGCGGAGGACGTGACAACCGCGACGTCGTGAAAATTCTTGGCGGCGGAGCGGATCATCGACGGTCCGCCGATGTCGATGTTCTCGATCAGCTCTTCGAAAGCCACGCCCGGCTTGCCGGCTGTTTTTTCGAAGGCGTAGAGATTTACCACGACCATGTCGATCGGCTGAATGCCGTGCTCGCCGACAGCTGCGACGTGCGCGGGATTTTCCCGGCGATGCAGGATGCCGCCATGAACCTTGGGATGGAGCGTCTTGACGCGGCCGTCGAGCATCTCAGGGAATCCGGTGAGTTCGGAGATGTCTTTGACGGCGATGCCGGAATCACGCAGCAGCTTGGCCGTGCCCCCGGTGGAGATGAGTTCGATGCCGAGGCCGGAGAGCTGGCGGGCGAAGTCTACGAGGCCGGTCTTGTCGGTGACGCTTAGAATGGCCCGCTGGATACGGGAAGTGCTGGAAGACATGATTGGCCTCGAGTGCAGAATGGACGCCTGACGCAGCGACCGAAAATTCTATCAGCAAACCGGTTCCTGATCGCCAGGCTGAAATTTGTCCCTCTCCCCAAACACTCTATCGTTCCAGAACGTCTTTGAACGCGTTCAGTTCGACCTTCTTTGGCTGGGAGGGCAAGGGTATGTCGAGGGTGCGAGTGCTGTTGCCAACGATTCCGACTTGGCCGATCCGTCCCATGCCCTTGCCGAAATCGGCAAATACCGGAACCAGCATGGCAAAGTGATCGTCGACCTCACTCTGGGTAATAGTCATATGGAGCTTAATATGGCCGCCCTCGGCCGGAGAGAGTTGATACTCGAAGTGGTATCGCGGCACTCGAGTGCCGTAAACCCACTCATCGAAAAACCAGTCGAGACGGCCATTCTTGCCAAAGTCCATCAGTTTGGTCATGTGTTTTTCGGCAACCGCCTTGAAGGACTCAGTGGTCGCCGCCTTCTCGCGATGGGTCTCCACGAAGTCATGCATCATGGCAATGAATGCCTTATCCGGATCCTGATCTTCCGTGCTGCGCATCATCGAACGCAGCATTTGCAGGATGTAGGCGCCCTTGGGATAGATCACATTCTGATAAGCATCTGCGCTGCGAGGGGATATCAGGCGCAGTCCCATCCATAGCGGGCCCGCATCATTAGGAGCTACGCCAAAATTATTCTTTTCCAGAATGCGCTTGCGCAGGCGCTCCCAGAATTCGATGTAGTCCTTCCGCCAGTCCGCTCCCACGGCCTGCTGCAGAAACAGGCCGGCGGAAAATTCGGCGAACCCTTCGGACAGCCACTGATCGTGGTAGGTCGCCCAGCCCACAGAATGTCCCCACCACTGGTGGGAAACTTCGTGCGGGGTTACCTCCTGAACGAAGCCGGTGAATTTCGTGTTGATCGATCCGAAAAGCATCCATCTCTGCGTTGAATCAGTGTAAGCGGAGATCGGAAGGTAAACCAGATTGGGCCAGGATTGCCCAAAATTAAAATCGGGCTGCTCGGTGATATGGATTTCCTCATAGGGAATCTTGCCGAAGTAGAAGCTGCAAAGCTGCATCTGTGCGCGGGTTTGCTCGAGAGCATATTTCGTCATGCTGCGGGGCGCCAGAGATTGAAGCGCGCGACTTCTCCGCAGATTGTCGGGCAGTTCACTCAAGTAGTAGCCGGAGATCTTATAGCCGGTTATGTCATCCGGAACATCGAGCCTTTGATACTCGCCATAGTTGAATCCGGCGACGGCTACGGGGATCGGCGTTGTCCAGTGGCTGACGGCCAGGTCCTGCTCGACCGACTCACGCTCCAGTTTGCCCACGCTGATGGCTTTGTAACGGTGCGGGACTTTGAAAGTGAGATCGAAAAGAGCCTTTTCGCCAAATCCATTCAGGTTTGGATACCAGGAGGTACGGGCCAGGACGTAGAAACTTCCCCCTCCAGCCTCTTCCAGAACCTTGTCGCCCGCGTACTCAACCGTGATCGACACTTCGTGGCCGAGTGGCGGCGCTTGCGGAAGTATCGCGTAGAACGAGCCATCTGCCTTGCGGCTCTCCTGAATGAAATGAAGATCCTTGCCCTGCTCATCCGCAACGCGCGTGACTCGGAGATTCGGCAACAGGCCAAACTTAAGCACTCTCTCCCCCGCGGCCAGAGGTTCGAAGCTGATGGTGGCGCTGCTGAAGAGATGCCCGTTCGTGGCAATGACGGTTTCGATTTTGTAGCGGTGCGTGGCAAAGAGGCGGCGGTCTTCGCGGGAATTTGCAGTGCGATTCAGGTATTCAGACTTCAGGTGAGCCAGATACCAGACGCCATCTTCCATTCCCATGCCATCGGGATCGTAGTTGATGAGTGCGACCTCTTCCGGCGAATCGAGCTGGGGCACGGCGCCTACACGATTCCTCACGAAGAAGCGGAGGTCCTTGTGCTTTTTGCCGCGGAGATAAGCATTAAAGAATTCAGGATGCGAGGGATTGTAGACAGCGGCCAGAACGTCGGCATCCACGTTGTCCATCGTTTCGCCCTGCAGCAGATACTGGGTAAAACCCACGGCACGTTCCTGGCGCTGCCGCATCCGCTCCCTCCAACGGGCGAGGACGGTGGCCGCCTCGGATGCCGCTTCTGCTCGATCCCCCAACCCGGGGAGGAACTTCAGACGACCGTCCCGAGTGAATCGGAAGACTACCTCGGTGAAATCTTCGTTCACCTCGGCTGCTCCGGTGCGGCGACTTAGTTCATGGGCGTCAAGAGTGAGCACGGGCTTTAGACTAAAACATCCCGCGCCCACGAAGACGGCACCGGTGACGACTCCATCCACCGGACTTAGGAACGTCAGCGTTCCTTTCTGAAACCGGAAAGTTGCAACGTCCCAGGTGAGAGTGAAATTGTCGAAGTGGAACGATTCGCTCAGCCCAACGTCGCGGAGTTGACGGTAGACACGGTCGGAGTTAACAAACGCCAGACTCTTTCCGGGAACCGAAACGATTTCTCGCTGCTCGGCAATGGAGAGCATGAGTTGCAATTCGACGGCGCCCTGCAAATCCACGGCTTTTACCAGAGGCTTGAAACCGTCGCGCGTCACGCGCACCGAATATGTCCCGGGTTTCAGATCAGGAGAGGCAAACTTGCCCAGCCCGTCCGACGGAAGTACGATTGGCTGCGCCAGATCCCCGCCGGTGATCTCGATACGCGCCCCGGCGATGAGTGCGCCCGATGGATCCTGAACCGTGCCGGAGATCGTCTGTGCAAGAAGCCCGGTTGGCACACTCAAGCAGAGAAGGAATACCGCCATCTTGGGCAAGCAAGAGAAATGGGATCGACGCGCCTGAGGAAAGGGATACATGATTTCTGCTGAACTCAGCCTCAGTCCGTAATCAAGGCCCAGCCATTTTGGCATGATTCCGACGAGAATGCTGAGTGTTCGAGAGAATGGAGCGCCGGATGCGGGAAGTGCTGCGGGACATGATCGGCCCCGGCGGACTAAGGAAGCATTTGGCGAACGATTAACGACCAGCGACTAACCACCGCTTCTACGCCTTCGCCTTGGCCTTCAGCTTGACGTGCCCGTCAGTGAGTTCGACGGAGAATTCGACGTCCTGGCAGCCGTACTGCTTGCGAATCTCTTGTGTCTTCTTCTGCACGAAGCTGTTGAAGGAATCGAGATTGCCGGAGACATTCTCTCCCGCCTTCTTTTTGGCTGCGACCAGAGTGTTGTAGAGGCGCTCCACCTGTTCGTGCTCGCTCTTATCCACGTTGTGCAGGGTAAAGGGCTGGGAGGTTGCGCCCGCGCCTGCCGCCGCGGCGTGGCTTAAGCCGTAGACCGGGTTGTGGTGGGCCTTGTGCTCTTCAACGTCGGGGCGAACTCCTTGCACTGCGAGCAGCGCGTCTTGCGGGCGGCGATAGCCCTCTTCGCGGATGCGGGACTTCTTGCGCCACAGATCGCTATAGATGGCATAGCGCTGGGCCATTTCGTTGTAGCGGAAGCGCTGGGAGAAGCTCATGCGCCCGCCGTCGGAGAATTTGCGCAGCAGGGAGAGCACCTTCCACTCGACGTCGGTGGGCGGCCGTTTGGTCGGATTGCTGAAGTAGACCTCGTACTCGATCTTCAGCCGGCGAAGTTGGGTCTCGAGCAGGTTCAGTTCTTCGTCAGTGGTCACGCGCGGATCTCCAAGTCAACAGTGTAGTGAGAAGGTGGCGCGGCGGCGAGGTACCTGGCGGTCACCGAGGTCATGGTACGAAAGTAAGGGCAGATTCTAGTTGCTACGAGCTACTCGCCAGGGGAAGAGGTGCGCCACGGCGGCTAAAGCCGGGACAATTTTCAAGCTCTATGCTGCGCTGGAAGCGCCGCTCTTCCACAGTACTGGAAGCGATCAAGGAGGGTTGACTAGCTTACTTCGAGGAATTCTGCGCCATCTTCTTGACCATGGCTAGGACCAGCTTGCGGTCGCTGTCATTGAGATTGGTGGCGTAGCGGCGGACCTGGCTCAGGAAGCGGACTTCGTCGTCGGAGAGTTGCGGCAATCCCTTGGAGCCGTTGCTGTGGCCGGATTCGGAGAAGAATTGCGAGAGCGCGATCTCCATGGCGCCGGCAATTTTTGAGAGCGTGTCGAGCGAAGGGATGGTGTGGCCGTTCTCTACCCGCGAGAGATAGCAGCGGAGCAGGCCGGTGCGCTTCTCGATGTCCCCCTGGGACATGCCTTTTTGCAGCCGGTAGTCTCGGATGGTTTGGCCGATATTGATCTGGGGGAGCATTGCAGGATGCGACATAGTAACCAGATCGGGATTTTCTGGCAAGTGGAAATTAGTGCCATGTCCAACCCACTTTCTTCCTAGCACTTGACGGAGCCGGGACACGGGATGCTTAGACAGTGTGCAAGAAACGATTCGTCGGGAACGGGCGCGGGGCTCTCCGGAAATTACAATTCCAGCTCCATATACATTGCGCCCGCATTCGGGTTCGGGCGGTAGGGAGCGATCTCTTTGAAGCCCAGCTTGCGATACATTGCGACCGCATCTTTCATCACGGGCTCGACCGTGTCAAGGCGCATGCGCTGATAGCCGATCTGCGCGCCTCGGCGATGATTCGCTCCGCCAGCGCGCGTCCCAAGCCCTTGCCGCGAAACTGCGGACGCAAGTACAGCCGCTTCATTTCGGAGATATCTGGCCCCAACTTGTGGAGCGCGACGCAGGCTGCGAGTTGATCTTCGCATTCAGCTAGCAGCAGGCGGCCCTCGGGCGGAGCATAGTCGCCGGGAAGTTCGGCAAGTTCTTTGTCGAAGTTCTGGAAGCAGAGGCTGAAGCCCAGGGTCTGGGCGTATTCCAGAAACAATTCGCCGGCTTGAGCGATCTGGGCGGGCCATTCGGCTTGAAAAATCGAAAAGCTTTTCACCACCGAGGAGGCAGAGAGCGCCGAGGAATTTCCGGAATACTGCGCTCTCTCCGAATCCAGCTTCATTGTTCTTCTTCTCCGCGCTCGCGGCGTACTCGGCGGTTAAATTCTCTTCAGCCCATCAGCATGCCGCCGTTCACGTTGAGCACGTGGCCGGTGATGTAAGAAGCTTCCTCCGACGCGAGAAAAGCTACGGCACTGGCAACATCGGTGGGCGACCCCACGCGGCCGAGCGGAATCTGCTTGGCGGCGTTCTGCTTGAACTCTTCGCCGAGCACCTCCGTCATTGGGGTTTCGATGAAGCCCGGGGCCACGGCGTTGCAAGTAATGTTGCGCGATCCCAACTCGCGCGCGATTGCCATGGTGAGGCCGATCAAGCCGGCTTTCGACGCGGAGTAGTTCGCTTGTCCGGCCTGCCCCATCTGGCCGAAGACGCTGGTGATGTTGATGATGCGTCCCCAGCGCTGTTTGAGCATGGAACTCGCGGCTTGCTGGATGCAGAGATAGGCGGAGGTGAGATTGGTTTGGAGCACCGAATCCCAATCGGCGCGCTTCATGCGCAGGACCAGTTGGTCGCGGGTGATGCCGGCGTTGTTGACCAGGATATCGATTTTGCCGAAGTGCGCGATAGCTGCCTTGATCGCCGACTTGACCTGCTCTTCGTCGGTGACGTCGAGGGCGAAGGCCGCGGCCCTGCCGCCCGCAGCGGTGACTTCTTGCACGAGTTCGTTCAGCTTGTCTTGATTACGCGCGGCTACGGCGACCGCCGCGCCCGCGATAGCGACCTTCAATGCACAGGCTCTTCCAATGCCTTGCGATGCTCCGGTGACGAACGCTACGCGTCCGGAAAGCGACATTTAGGATTCCCCCAATAGCGCTGCGAGTTTCCTCTAAGAAGTCTTTACGCAGAACGTGAGATTATACGCGCCGCTGCGTCATTCGGCGCGCTGCAGTGGCCAGATCAGAACCTCCAGTCGGCGGGCAAAGTGCAGCAAGGGCGGGGTGTTGGGCAGGAGAATTCCGGCGGCGGCAGCGACTGTATTGATCTCAAACTCCGCCTCTGCATCCCGAAGAGGCCACGGCTGGTGATGAATCTCGCCGCGATAAACCTGGTGTTCGTGAGTGGTATAGAGACAGTAGCGCTCGGCGAACCAGTGTTCAATCGATCCTTTTTCGCGTAAGCGCATTTCGGCGGTAGGCCGATACTGCCCCCGATACTCGGCAGAGCCACGGTAGCGGCGAGAGTCGTAATGGATAATCCCGCGAAGCTCCTTCGAAGTCATGGCCGCATGGAAGTAGGGCAGGTGGTAGAACCTGCGCGCCGCCCAGGCCGCAGGAAGACTGGACGCGTCGAGACTGAAGAAATACACGCCCGGTTTGCCGCCATAGGTCACATAGGTGCGCACGTTCAGCTCTGAGAAACGGGACAGTCTGAGCAACGGCGGAAGTCCGCGCCCACGAATGCCGCTCATGTGAAAGGGCACGACACCGATCCAGCATTGGCCGTCAAACATATCGAGCGCCAGTTGCGCGGGGACTAGAGGCCGCATCTTCTCAGCCGATAGAGGCCAATGGGCAAAAAGCAGATCGTGCCAAGTCTGAGTCATTACCCACGGTGGCGAGGGCAAAGCCCAGGGACGATGCGCGACGATCTGGAGCAGTGGATGCACTTAACAGTTTAGCGCCTGTCGCTCTGGCGGGGATCGCGCATTTCACATTGAACATTTCACATTGAAGATTGCACATTGTTCGCTCGCCAATTAACATTCGAACACTCCTATGTCTCAACCTGCGGCCGACGAAGTGATCAGCTTGCCCGAGTCTTCCAACAAGAATTCATCCGCGTCCGATTCGGTGGCGGCCGGCCCCGGTCACCGTTCACCGCAGCGGGCCACAGCTGCTGAGGGTCCCGCGACTCCTGAAAGGCTCGCGTCCGTAGCGCCTTCCACTGAGGTCTTCGCGGTTTATGGTGTTGAGCCGGAGATCCAGGCATACGCCATGGCGAAGTATTCGCGTTCGGCGCTATCGATGAAAGAGTCGCTGCGGGAGATCAGTTCGCAAAAGGCGGAGAAGTTTCTCAACACGTTTTACTTTCAGTACGGTCACCGCTCGATTGCCGACCTGGCACACATTGCGCTGGCCGTCGAGAAGCTGTCGATTCTCGCCGCGATCGAATTGGCCGACGAACAGCGTTGGGACGGGCAGGAGCGTTCGACCCGCTATCAGGACTTTAAGAAGAGCGGCTATTACACGCCGGACTTCGGCGCCGACGACGAAGCCCGCAAGCTCTACCGGGAGACGCTGGATAGTCTGTTCGCAGAATATGACGCGCTTTCGGCGCACATGACGCAGCACCTGATCAGCATCACTCGCAAGCCTGAAGAGATGAAGCAGGAGGCCTACGAGCGCACGCTGAAGGCGCGGGCTTTCGACATTACGCGCTACCTGCTTCCGCTGGCTACGAATACTTCGCTGGGCGAGATCGTGAACGCACGAACTCTTGAAACTCAGGTTGCGCACCTGCTGTCGCATACACATAAGGAAGTGCGGGTTCTCGGCGAGTCTTTGAAGAAGGCGGCGACCTCGGCGGCTTACAACGTGAATGCCGAGTCGTTGAAGAAATTGGTGGAGGAAATTCGGGCTGTAAGTCCGGACCTCGGCGCGCGGGCCGAGCAGGAATTGCTGCACGAGGTCCGGGTCGCGCCCACACTGGTAAAGTACGCGGACCCGAATCCGTATGAGATGGAAACGCGGCGCGAATTGCGGCAGGCGGCGCGCGAGCTGATGAAGAGCGAGTCGGTCGCGCCCTCGAAGGCGATCGTCGACCTGCTCGATGAAGAGCCGCTCGAAGTGGAGATCGCGACCACATTGCTTTACGAGCACTGCCACCATTCCTATCGACAGGTTCGGCAGGCGCTGCAGGTTTCGGGCGAGAGATTCCGGCGCGAGATCATCGACCTTGGCCTGCGGCACCGTGGCAAGCACGATGAAATGTTGCGTGGCTTCCGCGCCGGGCAGCAGTTCCGCTTCGACATTCTGATGGATACGGGCGGCTTCCGCGACATGCACCGTCACCGGCGCTGCATCCAGGTGATGCAGGGATTCTCCACGCAGCACGGTTACGAGATGCTGCTCGATGTGGAAGATGCCGGCATGCGTTCTCCCTACGATGCCGCCATGCAGCGCACGCAAGCGGCAATCGGGAAACTCGCCGCGCGCAACGCGCCCGAGGCGGAAGAGAATTCGCAGTATGCAATTCCGCTCGCCTATCGCAAGCGCGCCCTGTTCAAGATGGACTTCGCCGAGGTCGTCTACATCTCCGAACTGCGCACCACGCCGGCGGGCCACGTTTCCTACCGCAACGTGGCTTACGCAATGTATGAGGCCGTGGCGCGGAAGTATCCGGCGCTGGCTAAGCATTTTCGCGTGCACGATGTGACGGCGCCGGTGGATTTGCTGCAGAGGTAGAGGCCAAATGAATGACGTTGTCCCTTCGCAACAGATGGTGAGACCTGAGGTGATGGCCGCCTATCGCCGATCTAACGAAAAGTATCGTGAGCTGTACAAGAAACCGGCCAAGTGACGGCAGCGCATCTCGTTCCCCTTCCTGGATAGATGCGGGCAAGAGTGCCCGCGCCACACAACCCGCTGCCCATTTCGGGATGATTTCCACTGTTTATTATTCAGATTCGCCTTTTATTCGCTTCGATCTGTATGTATAATCCGGCCAGATTAGTTTGGCGATCTTAAAGGAGCCACACTCCCATGGCGGATGAACGGAGCAAGGCAATTGAGCTGGCGTTTGCGCAGATTGAAAAGCAGTTTGGCAAAGGGTCGATCATGCGGTTGGGGTCGAAGGAAGCGATCGTCCCTATTGCGGTGATCTCAACCGGCGCGATCTCGTTTGACGCGGCTCTCGGCGTGGGGGGCTTTCCGCGCGGGCGCGTGATCGAAGTGTTTGGGCCGGAGTCCTCCGGCAAGACGACGATCACTTTGCAGGTGATTGCCGAGGCGCAGAAATATGGCGGCATGGCCGCGTTCGTGGATGCCGAACATGCGCTCGATCCCGGCTACGCCAAGAAGCTCGGCGTGGATGTAGACAACCTGCTGGTCTCGCAGCCGGACTACGGCGAGCAAGCGCTCGAAATCACCGAGGCCCTGGTGCGCTCGAATGCAATCGACGTGCTGGTGGTCGATTCGGTGGCGGCGCTGGTGCCCAAGGCCGAACTCGATGGCGAAATGGGAGACAGCCATATGGGCCTGCAGGCCCGGCTGATGTCGCAGGCGCTGCGCAAGCTGACGGGAACCGTTTCGAAGTCGCGTACCTGTCTGATCTTTATCAATCAAATCCGAGAGAAAATCGGCGTGATGTTCGGCAATCCGGAAACCACGACGGGAGGAAAGGCGCTCAAGTTTTACTCTTCGGTGCGCATCGACATACGGCGCATCGGGGCCATCAAAGATGGCGATGTGGTCACCGGCTCGCGCACTCGTGTGAAAGTGGTGAAGAACAAAGTGGCGGCGCCGTTCCGCGAGGCCGAGTTCGACATTCTGTACGGTGAAGGCATTTCACGCGAAGGCGACCTGCTCGATATCGCCGTGACCAATAACCTTCTTGAGAAATCCGGATCGTGGTTCAGCTACAAAGGCGAGCGCATCGGCCAGGGCCGCGAGAATGCCCGCCAGTTCCTGAAAGACAACAAAGACACCATGGCCAAGCTGGATGCCGAGGTGCGAAAGGCGCTGGGATTGATTGCAACTCCGGCGGCGGCGCAACCGGCCGCTGCGTCGGGACAGACTCCGCCGCAAGGCGCGCGGGTCACGACCATGCCGAGCGCTGTTCCTGAGACTGCGAGGGCACCGATAGCGGCAAAACGCTGATAGCAAGTCTTTGAAGGGTTGGGTAGTGGGTTCGTATGATTTCCACAGGGCTTCCCGTCGCCCGTGATCCGTGGCATTATGGACGCATGGCCAAACGCTCCGCTCCGAAGCGCGATTTTATGGAAGTGGGCCGCGCTATCGTTGAGCAAGCCATCGGCGAGCAGATGGATGGTAATCCTCTTCCCGCCCCGCCCGAAGACAAGCGCAATCCTCATGCGGTAGCTCTTGGCAGCATTGGCGGGAAAAAGGGCGGTAAGGCTAGGGCTAAATCTCTTTCTCCCGCCAAGCGTAGAGCCATTGCCAAAAAGGCAGCCGCATCCCGTTGGGAATAAACCATTTAGGGAATAGTTAACCCTTGGTACACTTCCCTGTTGACATACTCAAAGTTAACAGTTAACCTTGAGTATCTTCCTGCCCCAATCGTCTCGGACTACGGGCAGCCCTAGGAGTGTGGTGGATGCCCGAGGATAAAAGGGTGTTTGTTTATAACGGTCCCGTTCATGATGGACAGCCTTCTGCCAAGCCGGGAGCACCTGTTACTCCCGCCAACGGACTACAGATCATCAAGAAAGCCGTTCTTGCTGGTCGCAAACATATTTCATCGCACTTCAGACAACGCGGACGCGAACGAGGATTCGATTCAATGGCCGCTCACACAGTCATACGTGAGGGTAAGTTGAACGGGACGCCTACGTACTGTCCAGAGTTTGCTAATTGGAAGTATCGAATTGCGGCGGAAATAGAGGACGAACGTGACGAAAAGTTGGAAATGAGGCAACTGGAAATAGTAGTTGCTCTCGATCCATTGGAAGACTACGAGAAGAGTCCGCTCATTATTCTCTTAACGGGGTATTGGAAATAAACGCTTGGGGAGATGGAGTCTCG
>Ga0209420_1000032_pt1 | contig 88324 bp, 76 predicted proteins | sample BlaSpr_A8_OM1_O1_FD_187972 | JGI IMG/M metagenome (GOLD analysis project Ga0209420, IMG submission 187972) | Forest soil microbial communities from Thunder Bay, Ontario, Canada - Black Spruce, Ontario site 2_A8_OM1_O1 (SPAdes) (version 2) | ecosystem: Environmental > Terrestrial > Soil > Boreal... | reverse complement strand
CACCATTGCCGGCAACGGCAATTCCCGCCGAGTCGTAACCGCGGTACTCGAGCCGCCTCAGGCCCTCAATGATGATCGGGACGACTTGCTTCTTGCCGACATAGCCAACGATGCCACACATGCGGAAACTCCGGAACTCAGTCTGCGAGCGAGCAGCGAAACTCTTCGATGACGGGGTTGGTGAGAACTTCGCGAGCCATACGCTCAACTTCAGTTTGCGCTTCTTCGCGACTCAGCCCGCCATCGAGCGTGAGTTCGAAATACTTTCCCTGGCGGACTTCCTCCAGACCCTTGTAGCCCATCTTCTTGAGCGCGCCCTGGATCGTCTTGCCTTGAGGATCGAGAACGCTTTTCTTGAGCGAAACGTAAACGTAGGCTTTCATTGAGGTGTCAATTATACGTCTATACTTCAGCTTTGGCGGAGGTTCGCCCGGCGGCCAGGAAGAGAGCAGATTGGGCGAAGTTGCAGAAGCTTTTTAAATTCAGCCGGGGGGAGAACAGTTCGCGATGGGCCGAGGTCTGCAGCCGCACCTCAGCCACCGAGATCTTGTAGTTTTCGTTCCAAATCACCTCGGGCTTGTTCGAGCATGGCGTGGTGACGGGGATTGCGGCTCTGCGTGAGTTGCTGCAAGACGCGCTGGAGCGACAAACGAAGGTTCTCTCGTTCGCGAAGACGGGCCGCAGCTTCCCCTGTCAGACGCGGCTTTGCGGGTGTGCTTCTTGCGGCAGCCTCGTCCTGTTGCGCCTCGACGGACTTGCTTTCCCAGCCCCGGGCCATGAGGTGAGTATAACGTTCCGGGGGAGTCGGGTAGCAACCGCGGGGAATGGCACTAAGTCCAGACGGGCTCGCGGCGTCCCATCTTGGGAAGAATCTGTTCGCTAAACCGATCTGGAGAAGAAAACCAACTATTTCCTTGAGTAGTAAGGCTATAATGCCCGTGAATCGGGGCAATTCAGCGGCGCGCTTTCGAGGGGGAGACGCCGCGAGGTCCGGTGTAGTGTACCCCTTGAGCGTGCCACGCTTAAAACGGGATGCTCAGCGCTCCCTAGCGCTGCTGGAGATGGCGGAAGTGGTGTCTCGCAGCCATGAACCAGCCGAAGCTCTCCTGGAATCGGAGCAGTTGCTTACCACTTATTTCAGTGCATCCAAAGTGGGGTTCTGTATTCTCGACACGGACCTCCGCTATCTGGCGATCAACCAGACACTGGCCGAGATGAATGGCATTCCGGCGAAAGCACATTTGGGGAAGAGCCTTCGCGAGATACTCGGTGATGCGGCCGAAGTAATTGAGCCACAGTGCAGGCGGGTTCTGGCGACCGGGCAACCAATCGTCGATCTCGAGATCAGCACCGTGCTTCCCACCAGAACCGAAGCCGGCCACTGGATAGAGCATTACATTCCAGTCAAATCCGCGACCGAGGAGGTCAGGCAGATCGGTGTTGTTGTGGTCGAGGTCACGGAACAAAAGAGACTGGAGGAATCGCTTCGCGGGGTTTCCGAGAATTTGCAGGAGGAAAAAAAAAGGCAACAGGTGCTGATGGAAGTGAGCCGAGTACTGGCCGTAAAGTGGGACTCGCGGCAGGTTTTCCCTAAAATCTCCGCCTATCTGCGCCGGATTTTGCGGCAAGAATATGCGGCCCTGGCGGTACACGACGAGAAAAGCGGACAGCTGGTTCGGCAGGCTTTGGATTTTCCCCTGCGGAAGGGATCAACCGGCGACAGCGAAATCGATGCCGGAAGGGATCCAGGAGGCAAAGCTCTCCGGGAGCGGGCGCCCATAATTTTCACCAAGGATGAGTTGCGAGAATTCCCCGCTGAGACCACGGATCACCTGCTGGGAGAAGGGTTGCAGTCGCTTTGCTATGTTCCCTTGCTCCGGCCCAAGGGGCCATTGGGCGTTCTGGTGCTCGGCAGCACCCGGGCCGACGCCTTTAAGACGAACGACCTGACGCTTCTCAACCAGGTTGCCGCGCAACTTGCGATTGCCATAGAAAACGCTCGCACCGCCCGCGAAGTCGAGCAGCTCAGAAGCCGGCTGGAGCATGAGAAAGGCTTCCTCGAAGGTGAACCCCGAATCCACCTTCATTTTGAGGCGATCATTGGAGAGAGTCCCGCTGTGAAGGATGTGCTGGATCAAGTCGCGATCGTCGCCGCCAGCGATGCGACAGTTCTGATCCTAGGAGAGACCGGAACCGGCAAGGGGCTTATCGCGCGCGCCATCCATACCACCAGCAAGCGCAGGGACCGAAGTTTTATCACCTTGAATTGCGCCGCGATTCCCACCGGATTGCTGGAAAGCGAATTGTTTGGGCACGAGAAGGGCGCGTTTACCGGGGCCGTCAGCCAGAAGATCGGGCGCCTGGAACTCGCTGATAAGGGCACTCTCTTCCTGGACGAGATTGGCGAAATCCCACTGGAGTTGCAGCCCAAGCTGCTGCGGGTGTTGCAGGACCATGAGTTCGAACGGCTGGGAGGGACGCGGACGATCAAGGTAGATCTGCGCCTGATCGCGGCCACCAATCGCGATCTGGCCCGGAGCGTGGCCGAGAAGGAGTTTCGTAGCGATCTGTTCTACCGCTTGAACGTCTTTCCGATTCGACTGCCTGCGCTGCGGGAACGGCGCGGGGATATTCCCTTGTTGGTCCGATACTTTGTCCGGAAATTTGCCCGGGGCATGGACCGCGGCATAGAGACGATTCCCACCGAGACCATGAATAGTCTGATCAACTGGCCTTGGCCGGGCAACGTCAGAGAGCTGGAGAACTTTATTGAGCGATCGGTCATCCTTACAGAGGGAACCGCCTTGCGCGCGCCTCTGGCTGATCTTCAGGCGGAATCACCCAGTTCGGGCGCTGCGGAACACTCGCTCGAGCGCGCGGAACGTGAGCATATCATTCGCGTGCTGCGGGAAACCCGCGGAATGATCTCCGGTCCTAAGGGAGCGGCCCGTCGGCTCGGCCTGAAGCGCACTACGCTGCAGTCGAAGATGCAGCGGCTGGGAATTACGCGTCAAGACCATGGCGGCCGGGAAACAGACTAGACGGTCGGAGCCCGTTTATTTCCGCTTCACTTTAATTTCAGCTTAGCCTTTACTTCAGCTTAACAAAGAGCAAAACCTTTACTTCAGCTTAACAAAGAGCAAAACAAAGATCGCCCATATTCCAACCGTGACGGGAAACTGCACCACGGCCGCATCGCGCATCCCACCGCCCCTGGGTAGAGCATACGTAAGCACCATCATTGCCAGAGCGGTAAGCACGCCCAAAATCAGTTTGCTTTTCCAGGTCATGAGTGTTTTGCCCTCACTTTCCCCTTTTGCTCGGACTTATTCTTCTCGCAGGCCGGGAGTATACCCCGCGAAGACAACCTGAACAAGGCTGCAATCGAAGGCAGTGAAATCGGAAGCGTTTCCACGGTGCTATCAGGCGGGAGAGGTTCAAGTGCCGATTTATGCTCTGGTTGCCGAATGGTCGGCATCGCGCTAGCCGCAAGGCCAGTGCCCCGGAGCGGATGAGCTTTTGCTTCCGACTGTTAGGGCGTTTTCTAGATTGCACCATTCTGGAACTTCAATTGCATCATCGTTCCGTGATCGGGAAGTAAGTCGAGCAGGTTTCCCCAACGCGGACGGGCGAGTTGCATTCCCCCCTTGGCACAACGCCGGCGGCCGCATCCGGGTCAGGAGTGAACCGTGTTAGTGGCTAGGAACCATCAGCCGAGCAATCTGGTTCGGTTACTGCCGGAGCCTGTGAGGCTTTCCCCGCCGGCGGAGGATATATCGAGAAATGAAGCGTGGCGGGAGAGGTCACTAGCCCGCGAAGAAGCGTGGACAGTTCTCAGCCACCCCAACCCAGAGGCAATTGATCCTCTGTACTTGTTTGCTTGCCAAGCGGAGTGGGAGCAGCATGCCGACGCAAGCGCCGCTTGGGAAGTGATTTCCGCCGCGCGCAACCCGCACGCCGACACATGCGCCCATGCTCGCTCCTTGCTCGAGCGTTCGCAGCAGCAGGTCAAGGAACAATATCCGGAAGATGTCCCCGAGGAGCAGGGACACCGGCGAACTTCGACAGCGGAGGCAGGCATGAGAACTCCCTACGGTCTCGAGTTCATCGAGAGCTGCATGGGCTGCAAGATGAGCCGTCCGGAGTTTTTCTGCCGCTTTTCACCGGCGGTGTTGCGCTCAGTGGACGAAGCCAGCCATCACAGCGTCATGCCGGCCGGAGCGGTGCTGTTCGTGGAAGGGCAGACCCCGCGCGGCGTGTTTATTCTTTGCTCCGGTAAGGTCAAGCTTCCACTACATCAAAAGAAGGCAAAGTGCTGATCCTGAAACAGGCGGAAGCCGCCGAGGTGCTGGGGTTAAGCGCTGCCATTTCCAGCACGAACTACGAAATGACGGCGGAAACTGCTTCCCCTTGCCAGTTGAACTTCATCGGGCGCCAGGACTTGATGAACCTGCTGCAGAACGAGAGTGAAGTGGGCGTGCACTCAGCCTTGTGGCTGAGCCGCGAGTTCCAGGGCGCGTATCGGGACATCCACGATCTGGTGCTGGCTCGTTTTTCATCGGGAAGGCTGGCAAGGCTGTTGTTGTCCTGTGCTCCAACCGGGATTCAGGAATCGCGGGAACTGCACTTGCTTTCCGTCATGACCCACCAAGAGATGGCGCAACGCATCGGCTCCTCGCGAGAAACGGTTACCCGGCTGTTAAGTGACCTGAAGAAAAAAAGGCTGATCCGTCTGGAAGGCGCGACCCTGGTAATTCGCGACCGAACCGGGCTGGAAGCTTTGGCAGTTTGAGCCTTCCCCCACCCGGGAGGGCGGCTCCGAAACTGGGGTCGCCCTCCGTTGTTCGCTGCACGGTCTCGACCCCCTCCGAGCGGAAGTGAGTTAGGTTGTATTCCGGTACGCTGATTAACGATCTCATCGCAACGATCGAAGGCGCGGAGCAGGCGGCTGCCTCCCGTCCCGCTGAACCGAACCACCTAGTGAAATCACGCGTAGAAGCGACGAACTCAGAGTCCGAAAAGTTCGCGGAGCCGTTTGGTCTGCGCCCGGCTGACTGGAATCTCGCTCTGCTTCTTATCATCCATGCGCAACTGGTAAGAACTCTTAAACCAGGGAACGACTTCGCGAATGCGGTTGATGTTCACCAGGTAGGAGCGGTGCGCGCGCCAGAACAATCCCGGATCCAGACTGCTGAGTAGCTCTTCGAGGGTACGGCAGTTCGAATGCCCCTCCATGCCTGACGGGCCCGCGGTCACAACCGTGATCACGCCGTCCTCGATGGAGGCATAGCAGATTTCCTTTTGGTCGACCAGAAACATCCGTCCCAGAGCCTTGAGCAGGATCTTCGAGGTTTGAACCTTGGGTGCCTGCAGCATCCGGACCAATGTGTCGATCTTCTCCGCGGGCAAGCCCTCTGCTCCCTGCTGCGCGCGGGCCCTCTGTACCGATTGAGCAACGCGCTTCTTGTCGAACGGCTTGAGCAGATAATCCACCGCGTTGACCTCGAACGCCTTGACCGCATACTGGTCGAAAGCGGTGGCGAAGACGATCTTGGGCAGGGGAATTTTTCTATCGAGAAGCTTCTTGATCACGCCGAAGCCGTCCAGTCCGGGCATCTGGACGTCGAGAAAGACGAGATCAGGGCTGTGTTCCTTGATGAGGCTGATGGCCTCGAGGCCGTTTTTCCCTTGCGCTACGACGTTGACGTCGCCGACGCTCTTGAGCAGGTACGCAAGTTCGTCGCGGGCGAGTTGTTCATCGTCCACGATTACCGCAGAAAGGGGCATGCCTTCTCCCGTCGCCGGAGGTCCGTTCCAGAGGTCTGATTAAAGTATAGTGGCGGCGTTTTGGCAGCGTCAACGCAACCGGGGGGGAACTTCAGTGTGGCGGCTGCATCATGCCACCCAGATCCATCTTGGTGAACCCGGCGGGGATCTCAAACAAACTTGCGGGTTGCGCGCCTTCTTGAATGTTGCGCAGTTCTCCTGCGCTGTTCTTGCCCTCCCACTTCACCGGAAACCGCAGCTTTGGGTCAAGCCAGAAGTGGCTGACATCGCCGCTGGCGTTCGTGGTCTCATATTTCACCGTGCTGCGGCCGTTAACGGTATCACTGCCGGCCTTGTGGCAGGTGCTGCTCTGATGCCCCATTTTTTGCCAATCGCCGCAGGCATTCTCGACGTCGCCCGTTTGAAAGAAAGCGGCGGCATATCCCATACGCTGGGTTTGAGCCTGCATTGGCATCTCCATATACATATGTTGCTGGGCCATCAGGACGTCCCCGGTCTGGGTGGCGTAATTTATGATCATCGCTCCGCCATGAGCGCTCGCAGTTTGCGACTCGATGCGCATTTTGTCTTTGGCGAAGTAGATCTTCGCCTGAGTGGGCGTGCCCGGTTTCTGCAAGTCGACGATATCCGCGGAAAACTCGGCCTGCGCCATTACGAAGCTGGCTGCAAGAATAAGGACGAAGAAACACGAAATACGAGTCATCCATCGAAGCATATAGGTCTCCTTCATTTCGCGTCGGGCATGGCCGTCGCTTGATGGCAAGCCTCAGAGCGAGAGCGGAGGAAGAATAACAGAAGGCCGTACCAAGCGGACAGCGGGCGGGAACACCAACAATCACGGGGATGTCCCGTTCTGCATCCGGAGTCAGTGCCCGTTTCTTCCTTGAGGCTTGTCGAAATCCCGAGCGATCCATTTCGACAAGAACGTGCTCTCGCGATCCTTGAAGCCTAGCTTGCGGTAGACCTGCAGCGCCGCAGCGTTCTGCCGGACGACTTCCAGATGAAGCGCCCGGACGTTAAGCGATCGAGCAGAGTCTTCCACGAAGGCCATGGTCTTACGTCCCCAGCCGCGCCCGCGATATTCCGGCAGCAGGTAGAACTCATCGACAAACGCGTCCCGGCCCAACCATTCCAGGCTGTAGCTAAAACAGATCACAACATAGCCAACGGGAGCCCCGCCATCCAGAATGAGCCACACGCGGCCGAGATTATCGTCGCGCAGCAGAGTGGTCAAAGCCACGCGAGCTTTCTGCTCGTCGAAGCCGTGACCATCGAAAGCGTAGTAGGCTTCCATGAACTTCAGCAGCGCGGCAGTATCGGATTCCGCCGCCGGGCGAAAAGACGGCTCGGCTGTCACACCACGTTCTCCAGCGCCAACGCCATGCCTAGTCCGCCGCTAACGCAGAGCGTGGCCACGCCTCGCCGCGTGTTGCGTTTCAGCATCTCGTGCAGCAGCGTAACCGTGATGCGCGTGCCGGTGCAGCCGATGGGATGCCCGATCGCGATTGCTCCCCCGTTGACGTTGAGCCGGTCGCGGTTGAAATTTAATTCGCGGTCACAGGCGAGCACCTGCGCAGCGAAGGCTTCGTTGAGTTCGATCAAGCCGAACTCGTGCAGCCTGAGGTTGTGTTTCTCCTCCAGTTTGCGCAGCGCCGGAACGGGCCCAATTCCCATCGAGCGCGGATCGACTCCAGCAGAAGTTACCGCCGAGATTCGAGCCAGCGGCTTCAGATTGTTCTGCTTCACGAAATGCTCGCTCGCCACAACCACCGCGGCAGCGCCGTCGGTGATTCCCGAAGAATTGCCCGCCGTGACCGTCCCAGTTTTCGAGAACACGGGAGCCAGCTTGCCGAGCTTTTCCATGCTTGTATCTGGGAAGGGATGTTCGTCGCGGCTGAACGTCGTGACGCTTTTTCTGCCTTCAATGGTCACCGGAACAAGTTCGGCGTCGAATCGTGCAGCCGAAATCGCTCGCGCGGCGCGGGTTTGCGACATCAGGGCATATTCATCCTGCTCGTCGCGTGAGATCTTGTAATGCTCGGCCAGGACTTCAGCAGTCTCTCCCATCACCATCTTCGCCATGGGACAAAAGAATCCGTCGCGGTACATGCCGTCGACCAGGTCCTGATTGCCCAGACGGTATCCCCAGCGCGCTTCGAGGTAGTAAGGAACCCGCGACATGGATTCGGCCCCGCCCGCGAGAATGCAGCTCGCATCGCCGAGAGTAATGGACTGGTAAGCCAGCGCGATCGATTTCATCCCCGAGGCGCAGGCTTTGTTCACGGTAAACGCCGGCGCTTCTTGTGGCACGCCGCTGCGGATGGAAATCTGCCGCGCTACGTTCGGTCCGCCGCCCGCCTGCCGCGCGCTGCCGAAGATAGTTTCTTCCACTTGCTCGGGCTGGATTCCAGCGCGCTCGATCGCAGCCTTCGCGGCTACGACGCCGATGCCGGCGGCCGTGAGAGAAGCCAGCGACCCGCCGAACTTGCCGATCGGCGTGCGCGCTGCGGAGAGAATGTAAACTGCCTGCAAAGTTTCGCCCCCCGAAGCATTTGAGTCTAGCAGGGCGGGGAAAGATGCTAGGGGCAGGGATCAACGTAACCTCGACTTCAGCTTCGCAATTGCCGATAATCTTTTTGGAACTTGACGGGTTCACGCCCCGGGCTGAACATGGCCCGGGTTCTTTTTTTTGGGAACGAGAAGCCTTGTCCTGAAAGCGCTGGGGGAACGGCGTCATGAGCGTCACAAAGAAAGGGAGGTCCATCGCATTTGAAGTGCGCGCTTGGTGGAATGCTGAAGACCAAATGATCCACCTTGCAAGCGATGCCTCGAAGACATTCATTCTCACAGTCTGTGACGATCCGAAGGACGCTCCAAAGAAAAAGGCTCGCGGCCACAGAAAGCTCGTTCGCGAGCTGTCAAAGCTCTTGATATCAGCCGGAGTCCCGGCGCCGTAACGCTAAAACGGGGCGTCCGCAAAGCAGCTCACCCTTGCCATTCCCTCTAACCTCCGGCATAATAAGTGTTTGTCTTGACCTCGCCGGACTCTTCCGGAACAAGGATATACATCTGTGTTAATGATTCGACTGTCGCGCATGGGTGCGCGCAAGCAACCGCATTACCGCATTGTGGTCATTGAGAAGGCGCGCGCGCGCAACGGCCGGCCCGTGGAAGTTGTGGGGACCTACAACCCCCGAACCAACCCCGCCAGCGTCGACTTCAAGCGTGACCGCGTGGATTATTGGGTGTCGAAGGGCGCCCAAATGTCAGAGCGGGTGGGCAAGCTCTACTCCAAGCCCCCGGTAGCCCCGGCAGTTCCCGCGGCATAAGCACACCTCATGACTGAAGCTGGAAATGTGCGCGCTCTCATCGAGCAGATTGCGAAGTGGATCGTCGATGCTCCCGATCAGGTCTTCGTCGACCATCTAGATGACGACGTGATCGAACTGGAAGTCGCCGAAGGTGACGTGGGTAAAGTCATCGGCCGGCAAGGGCGCAACGTTCGAGCGTTGCGCACTCTTCTGAGCGCTGCGGGTGTGCGCGCGCGCAAGCGCTACACCCTGGAAGTCATCGACTAGAAACCAGCGAAGCGCCAGGGCAGGGAACCGGACCATTCGCGATCCTGAAACAAGTGGCGAGTTCATTACGCTGGCCCGCGTGGTGAAAACGCAGGGCCGCCGTGGCGAAGTCGCGGCCGAGAATCTGAGTGATGTGCCTGATCGATTTACCCGAGGCATGAAGTTGCTGGCGCTGCCTCGGGATTCGAACGCACCTCGGCGAGAACTGGAAGTGGAGGATCTTTGGCCGCACAAAGAGCTGCTCGTGCTGAAGTTCGCGGGCGTGGATTCGATCTCCGGCGCGGAAGCTCTGGTGGGATGCGAATTGCAGGTGCCGGGCAGCCAGCGTTCGAAGCTGCAAGCGGGCTGGAACTACGTCAGTGATCTGGTCGGTTGTTCAGTGCTCGACCAGGACCGCGAGATCGGGCGCATTGAAGATGTTCAGTTTGGAGCGGGCGAAGCGCCGTTATTGATTGTGCGCGACGCTGCTCGGCGGTTGGTGGAGATCCCCTTCGCTGAGGCGTATCTCGACAGCGTGGATGTGGAGCGGAAGCAGGTCCACATGAAATTGCCCGAAGGCCTGCTGGAAGTGAACGCTCCACTGACGCCGGAAGAGAAGCGGGAACAGGTGCAGCCAGCGAAAAAGAAAAGGCGTTGACAGAAAGAAGCCCAGAGCGAAGCTTTTCTGAAAACTGAGTTACGGGTTCCGCGATGAAGGCCGACATTGTCACCATTTTCCCGGACTTCTTTCGCGGACCGTTGGAATACGGCATTACGCGCCGGGCTCAGGAAATGGGACTGGCGGAAATTAAGGTCCACGATCTGCGGGAGTTTACCCACGATCGTCACCACACTGTGGACGACCGGCCTTTTGGCGGCGGCGAAGGCATGGTGCTGAAGCCAGAACCGCTGTTTGAATGTTTGGAGTCGATGGATGTTGCGCCGCGCGAAGAGCGACGCGCTGGGAAGGTGAAACAGTCGGTCGTTTTGCTCTCGGCGCAAGGGCAGCGGTTTACACAAAAAGTTGCGGCGGAGTTAGCTTTGCTCGACCGCATCGTTCTAGTCTGCGGGCGATACGAGGGCGTGGACGAGCGGGTTGCCGACTTTCTCGCCGACCAGGAGCTTTCCATCGGCGACTACGTTCTGAGCGGCGGCGAAATGGCCGCAGCCGTGATTGTGGAAGCGATCATGCGTTTGCTTCCCGGAGCGGTGGGAAACGAAAGGTCAACCCAGCAGGAGTCATTCACCATTGACTCGAAAGCGAAAGATTCGGACGGTGCGGATTCGACTTGCGGGTCGAATGGGTTGCTGGATTATCCGCACTACACGCGGCCCGCGGAGTTTCGCGGGATTAAGGTTCCCGAGGCGTTGATGTCCGGTAACCACGAAGAGATCCGCAAGTGGCGTCGGCAACGGGCGCTGGAAAAGACTTTGCGCAATCGTCCTGACTTGCTGGAAGGCGCGGTACTGAGCGAGGAAGACAACACGTTTCTGGCCACGATCAAGAAAGAAGAGACCAGGAAACATCTCGGCTAGTTTCAAGATTTCAGAATTCAGAAGGACTAAACATTATGTCGAACTTAATCATCGAAAAATTGCTGGCGAAAACCCAACGCACTGACATTCCCGCCTTTCATCCGGGAGACACCATTCGGGTTCATGTGAAGATCAAAGAGGGCGACAAAGAGCGCGTGCAGGCGTTTGAGGGCGTTGTCATCAAACGCGACAACGGGCCGCAGGCCAGCTTCACGGTGCGCAAGATCAGCTTCGGACAGGGTGTAGAACGCATTTTTCCCGTCCACTCCAAAGTGATCGACAAAGTGGACCTGCTGCGCTCGTCCAAAGTCCGCCGCGCCAAGCTTTATTATCTGCGTGGCCTCAAGGGCAAAGCGGCGCGTCTGCGCGACGTCGAACGGCCGAGCTGAAGTGTTTTCTCCGGTCACCTCGCGATCTTTCCCCCGTCGATCTCCCTGACGTTCGTGCTTGCAGGAAAGGCCGGAGCTGAGTGAAGATGGTGGGGCGAGCTTCATCTTGGTCTCGCATCCAAATCTTGCATTCCGATTTCGCATCCAATGTCGAGCCCTGCGAAGGCTTCGCCCGAGTTCTCGCTTTCTCCTTCGGCAGCCAAGCTGCGCCTGCTCAAGAAGCTTCACTGCACGCTGCGTTATGAAAAAAAAGCGTGGGAGTCTGGCGCGGCGATGGTGGCCGGAGTCGACGAGGTAGGGCGCGGGTCGCTGTTCGGGCCGGTAGTGGCGGCGGCTGTGATTCTTGAACGCGGGTACCGCATTCGCGGCTTGCGCGATTCCAAACTGCTGTTGCCGGAGCGCCGCGAACAGCTTGCTCCACGCATTCGGGAGCATGCCATCGCATGGACGGTTGCGGCGGTGGATGCCGCGCGCATCGACCAGATCAACATTTATCAGGCGTCGCGCATTGCTATGCGCGATGCAGTGATGCGGCTTCAGCCTGCTGCGGACCATCTTCTGGTCGATGCCATTTGCCTGGATTGCGCACTGCCGCAAAAAGCCATCATCCATGGCGACGCGCTTTCAGCTTCGATCGCGGCGGCTTCAATTCTCGCCAAGGTCGAGCGCGACCGCATGATGTGCGAGTGGGACGCGGTCTTCCCCGAATACGGCCTGGCTTCCCACAAAGGCTACAGCACGCCTCAGCATCTGGCTGCGTTGGAGAAGTATGGTCCGACGCCGCTGCATCGGCAATCGTTCGCGCCGGTGTGGAGTAGTCCGGTGGAGCAGGGGGCTTTCGAATTCGACTGACATATTCGACTGCCATAAGAGTGGCAGCGACGGGCGGCGATTTTCGCTTGACACCGATATCCTCTCGACTATTCTTGCCTTCATGAATTCGACACTCAAGGCGGTTCTCTGGGCAGTTCTCTGGTTCGTTCTGGGTCACCTCAGTTGTGCTGTCATGCACCACTGGCATCATATGAATCACATGACGAGATAGCGTCGTCGCGCTTGAAATCCAGTCTGTGGATTTCTATTGCTTGATAAATCTGGTCGCCGCTCGCGGTGCCTGAGGCCCGGGTGACCGCGATGATCGAGAGGGGCGTGACGCGGCGCTGAAGCGCCGCTCTTCCACGGTTGTGCGGGCGGCGTGGCGGTGGGCGAGAGGAGACGTTGCAAGCAACGTCTCTCCGACGGATCAGAGCAGGGCTCCTTGTTCTCTGTCACTTTCGCGCTTCGGCCGCCTCACCGTTCAGGCTGGAGTTGAGTTGATCAACTAGCTTTGTGTTGTTGATTAGAGCCTGGTGGAGAATCTCTGCTTGTTGCTTGGCGGCGGGCCAGTCTTGTTTCTCGACTGCTTCGGTTAGGCCGGGGAGCTCCAGGTGAGCGTAGGTGAAACGCGCGCCGTAGAGAATGTGTTTGAACCATGGCCGGCCGGGGATGCCGTCGGGATTGAGCCAGTTGCGCTCTACCTGCATAGTGCCATGATTGATCGTATCGGCTAGTTTGGGATCGATTGCGCCCGAAGCCAGGGCGCGGTTTGCGGATTCGTCGAGGCGCTTGCCGGCGGCTTCGAAGTCGCCGATGGCGGCGAGGATGGGCTTCAGGTCGAGCACCCCCGAGAGAAAGTTGGAGTCGGAATTCCCTGCGGAGCCGCAGGCAGGGCATGGGAGCACGGGTTCCTTCGACTCCGCCGCCGCTTCGCTTTGCGAACCAGCGACTCCGCTCAGGATGACAGATTTGCTATTGTTCTTCGCCAATTCATTCACGAACTGGCGGATGTTGCTGGCGTAGCTGGCGAAATCGAAGGGGAGCAGGTCGGCGTTGGCGAGGCGCAAGGCCAGCACCCCCCACAACTGCGACATCAGAGTGTGATAGTGGTAGCCGGGATCGCCGAAGTGGTTCATCCAGAAAAAGTCATCGTAGGCCGAGTGGTAGACGCCGTAAGGTCCGTCGAACTGCAGGCCGAGTACGGGCATGCCCACAAAGTTGAGAAAGACGGTGTGGTCGGAGCCACTGCCGATGCGGGTGTCGGCGAGGTTGAGATCTGTGACTGCTTCTGATTCTTTAGTTTCGCTGCGCTCGCGCGTTGACGACGCCTTCCAGGCTTGGTAAAGCGTCTTGCCCGAGGGATCTTTTAGCGAGCGCGTGGTTTCAACCAGCATGGGCGCGAGCGACGCTACTGCCTGGCCGTGGAAGTTTGGTCCTGACGTGGCCTCGTCGACGTTGATGTAGGCGACTGCTTTTTTGCGCAGTTCGTCGGCGAACTGTTCTCCCCATTCGGTGGAACCGGTGAGGCCGACTTCTTCGCCGTCCCAACTGCAGAAGACGAGGGTGCGACGCGGACGCGTTCCAGCTTTTGCCAGCTTTCCCAGGGCGCGAGTCAGCTCCATCATCGATGCGGTTCCGCTGCTGGGGTCGACGCCGCCGAAGACCCAGGCATCGCGGTGATTGCCGAGCACGATCCATTCGTCGGGCAACTCGGCGCCGCGGACGCGACCTTCGACCACGTAATAGGGCTGAGTGGAGTTGTCCATTTCGATCTTGACGTGGACGCGCACGCGCTCGCCGCCGAGGTGATACTTGATCGGCAGCCCGCCCTGCCAATCGCCTGGAGCAACTGGGCCGTCCATGTGGGCGAGCAGAGGTTTGGCGTCGTGCCAGGAAAGCGGCAGCGCCATGATCTTCGGTATCGAAACGGCTTGCTCGGCGGGAATGCGTTTGGCGCCGGGAACCGAGGCCCATCCTGGAGTGAGCGGATCGCCGGGCACCATGAAATCGTAGGTGATTGCGCCGCGCTGGATGTGATACTCCGGGCCCCAGGGGCCTTTGGGGTCGACTTGACCTTTCTTGTATCCGTCTTCGGCGGGATCGCTGTAGATGAGAATCGCGGCTGCGCCTTCACGCTCGGCGGTGAGCGCTTTGAATCCACGGTAGCTGTAGGGATTCGAGTAGCGGACGAGGACGACTTTGCCTTTGACGTCGATACCTTGCTGGCGGAGAAGTTCGTAGTCTTCGGGATTGCCGCTGTGGGCGTAGACGAGTGGCGCGGTTACCTCGCCGGATGCGGACATGCCGCTCCATGCTGAACTGATGCTTTTGTTCTTCATGTCGGGATCACCGGGCACGGGCAACTCACGGAGGCCGGCGCGGTAATGCACGGGCGCGGTCATTTCCAGAAAGGTACTTTTGGGATTGCTGCCATAGACGTCGTAGCGGCGGATGATGACGTCTTCCAGGCCTTCGTTGCGCCATTCGTCGGCGATGTAGCGGGCCAGTTCGTTGTTGCGAGCGGAGCCGGCGACGTGCGGTTCGGCGGTGAAGATGTGATGCTGGCGACGTTCTTCATCAGGCGAAGGGATGGTTTTGAACTTGTTTTCGATTTCAGTCTCGTGAGCGGCGGCAGAGGGAGTAAAGCCGAGGATGGTTGTCTGGGCCCGGGTTAAGAGTGGAGAGTAGAGTGTGAGCGCCAGATAACACACGGCGCTACTGGATGGCATGGGCCGGCGCAAGCTCATGGTCAGCATCTCCTCGTAGGCGAGTGAATAAGGAAGCGAGCCAAGCGCGCCCTTCGGTCGCTTTCGCTCCCGCAGGGCAGGCTCCGTGGAGTCACGCGGCTCGCCCAGATCCTTCTCGAGACAAACGGCGTCTCGCTCAGGATGACAAATCCACTTGATAACAAATCCACTTAAGACTACTTCGCTTTGTAGATCTCCGACAGCAAGTCCGGCTTCGAGTCATCGCGTATCAGGTGAGGGTAGCGTTCACCGCCGTGGTAGTCGAGCTTATAGGTGTTGAAGTAGTCGGTGTTCTCGACCAGTAGTTCGAGGGGAGCGGTGCTGGTCTTGCCCTCGCGGAGCGCGTCGCGCAGCACTTCCGGCGAATAGTGGCGATCGTTTACCGCGATTAGCTTCATGCCGGGGCCGATGCCGGCCAGGGCGGCGGGCATGCCCTCAATGGTGTCGGTGACGGTGCCATCGTCGCGCAGGTCGATGCCGATCGAATAGGCCACATCGATGAAGTGGCCGCTGCCCTCGCCGCCGCGATCCATCTCGGATGGAGATTCGTTATAAACCACCTTCCATCCGCTGCCTTCGACGCCACCGAGCGGAGCGCCAGGGCCGTGATTGGTAAGCCGCTCGGTCCAGAAGCCGCGCCAGTCGTAGGATACAACCTGATTCAGAGCATTGACGATATCGTCGAAGGTGTACGTCTTTACCATGGGGCCGGTGCTGGGAGCGCCGTGGAAGAGCTTACAGAAGTCATCCAAAGATTTCTTGCCCTTGCTCTGCTGGCGGATGATGACGTCGGCCCACAGCCAGTCCAGAGTACCTTCGTCGTAGAAATCTGTGGAGCGACGCCATGACTCCCAGGCTTGGGGAGAGAAATACAGCTCGGGAGCGGCATCAGCAGTATCTTGCAGATTGCGCCATTCGCGGCCCGGAGTGTGGTCGAGGGCGGCCGCGGTCAAGGACAAATCGTCGCGGGCCTGTTCGGGAGTGAGCAGTCCGCTGCGGGCGGTGAGCACGCTGCCAAGGTAATTCGTCAAACCTTCGTAAACCCACAGCAGGTCGTCTTGCATGGGCTGTTCATAGTCGGGGGTCGCCAGGTCGGCGGGCCTGCGATATTTTCCGTTCCAAGAATGCACGTACTCGTGGGGAAGCAGGCCGGCTTCCAGCTTGCGTTCGCCTTCATCTACCAACCCACGCTCATCAACGCGGCTGTCGTCGGACTCGTGGTGCTCCAATCCGAAGTGCGCTACGTGATCGCTCAGGCTGTACAGGAAATGGTAGTCGCGATAGTGATGCGCGCCGAAAAGCTTGTTCGCTTGCTCGACCAGACTCTTGTAATGGTCCCAGACTTCCTGCGGAGGCTCGAGCACGGCGGCGCTGTCGGCGGCAACGTCCATTTCGACGAGCGGGTCATCGGATAACTTGACGACCTTGAGGAATTCGCCGGTGATTACGGGAGAATCGATCAGCGTGGTCAGGGAAGTGGGCTGAAAGATGATCTGGGTGTCGCCGTTCTGTCCGGTGAGCGACGTCGATGCGATGGGCAACGGCGTGCCATATTTCCAACCTGCGGGGAGTTTCAGAGTGGCGACGTAGGTGAGATCGTCCGGCTTCCAGCCCTTGGGATAGAGCAGGACCTGGTTCCAACTGATGACTGCCATTTTATCGGTGGCGGAGGAACCCGCGGAGAAACCGCCTTCGAAGGTCGCGGGAGAGAGGAAATCGAGTTCGGCGCTTACTTCATTTTCGCCGGCGGGGACTTCGACGTGAATCGTGAAGCCGTCGAGCAGATCGCGCCGCCATTTCAGAGTCTTACCGCTAGCGGTGAATTTGAGTCCGGCAAGGTCAATCACGGGGCCGTCGGGAGCGTGCTCGCCGGGAATCCACTTTGGGTAATAGAGGGTCAGATCCCCGGCGCTGGCGGGAATTTTCAGTTTAGCGTGGAAGATTTTGCGGGGAGTCGAGGTGGCGTCGACGAAGAGGGTGACGGTTGGCGGGGTAGCTGACCAACTGAAAAGAGAGAAGAAGAGAACACAGACTACTCCCAAGATTCTTGAGAGTTTCATTATTAAGGGCCCCCATTCGTTCGATGAACCGGATCGCACTACGCTAGCGGAATTTTAGATTCTAACAGGCTGCGGGAGGGCGGTACAGGAGTGGTCGCACGAGAGCGCACCAGCGCTGCTATCATCTCCACGATGCCGCGACGCGGGAAATTCATCACCTTCGAAGGGCTGGACGGAACCGGCAAGAGTACACAGATGCGTAAGCTGGCGGCTGCTCTGCGCGCGGGGGGGCATAAAGTGGTGGAAACGCGCGAGCCGGGAGGAACGGCTACGGGGGAGAAGATTCGCCGCGTCTTGCTCGACTCGGCGACCGAAGGGCTCTCGCCGTTTGCGGAGATGGCATTGATGTTTGCCTCGCGGGCGCAGCACATTGCGGAGGTGATCCAGCCGGCGCTCGATCACGGGGAGATTGTGCTTTGTGATCGCTTTACTGATTCCACGGAAGCTTATCAGGGCGGCGGCCGGAAGTTGGGAAGCGAGGCCGTGCTTGAGTTGCATCGTATTCTTTGTGGAGATTTGCAGCCTGATCTGACGATCCTGCTTGATTCTGATCCGGCGATGAGTGTGGGGCGGGCGCGGCGGCGGAACCGGCGGCCTTCGCATGGTGCTGGCAAGAATGCGGGCAGGCATCACTCCGACGAAAACCGGTTCGAGCAGCAGAGTCGAGCTTTTTTTGCTCGCGTGCATCAGGGATATCTGGCTATTGCGGCAAGAGATCCCCAGCGGGTTGTGGCGGTGGATGCTAGCGGCACGCCCGCGCAGACGCATCGAAGGATTATGGAGACGCTACAACGGAAATCGAAACTGGGGATGGGATAGCCTTGTGTATGCGGCAAGAATACCCACCCTTGCAAAGAACGCAAGGATGGGGCACCCTCAGCGTTAGCACTGCCGGCAAAATCGAGCGCAACGATCCAGACCGATGGGATTTTCTGACTTTCACGGCAATACTGAGATAATTCATCGCCTGCGAGACATGCTGGCGAGGAAGCGCTTTCCGCATGCGGTGATCCTTTCGGGGGCGCGGGGGTCGGGAAAATACACTCTGGCGCTCATGCTGGCGCAGGCTTTGAATTGTCTGGCGCCGACTGAGACTGATGGCCTGCCTGACTTCTGCGGGCAATGCGCAAACTGCCGCCGCATTGCCCAGGCTGCGGACCTCGATGCCCGCTTTGCCGAGGCGGTGGAAACGCGCGAGGGCCTGCGCGAGGCCGACAAAAAGGATACTCGCCTCTTTGTGCAGACTCACCCTGATGTGCTTATTATTCCTCCCGACCCTCCGCAGATGATGATTAAGGTGGATCAGGTCCGGCGCGTGATTGAAACCATTTATTACCGTCCGTCGGAGGCTCGGGAGCGGGTTTATATCTTTACCGATTCGGCCTTTATGAAAGAGGCGGCTAATTCGCTGCTCAAGGTTTTGGAAGAACCTCCGGAGTTCGCCACGATTTTTCTGCTTTCGGAGAATCCTGGCGAGTTGCTTCCGACCATCCGGTCACGATCGATGATCTTTCCCCTCGCTGCTTTGCCGGTCGAAGAAGTGGAGCGCTATTTGGCGGAGCACCGTCCAGAATGGAAGGCGCCGCAGCGCGCTCTGGTTGCCAGACTCAGCGAAGGCGCCCTGGGACGGGCTCGTACCTTCGATGTGGAGGCCTATGTAACCGCCCGCGCGGACGCGCTGACCATCCTCAACTCGCCCCTGCTGGGAGGTGAACACACGCAGCTGTTCAAGATCACGGAATCCTATCGCGCCGGCGCCGAGGGGCGCGAGAAGACGGAACAGCTTCTCCGCACCCTTTACTCGCTGCTGCGCGACCTGATGTTTCTGAGGTCGGGGGCTCCGGAGTTGGTTCACAACACCGACATTCAGAGCCAGCTTACGAAACTGGCTGAGGCGGCCGATTTCGACTGGATCGCCGCCGCTTCCGACCGGCTAGCCGAAGTGGAACGTGGCATGCGCCGCAACCTGCTCAGGTCGTTGTCGCTCGATAGCCTGAGCCTGGCCCTGGAGAAGGCTTGAGGCGCTGAATCTTTCCCGCCGGAGCATGGTGCAGAATGTTCCAACTGGAACGCTTTTTACTGGCGTTCTATATTTGACAATATAGTAAAAATGCTATATCGTGCGTGTGTCGGATAGCTCGACCCGGGGGCGCTGATTTATCTCCCAGCCTAGGAGGCCTTGGGTTTGCAGCTTTCGCCGATTTCGGACGCATAAGATATCGCTCCTTAGTCCGCATCCCGAATGGCCGGGATCGCGCATCCGCAAGCAGTGCCCGATAACAATGCGGAAGGGAGATTACCTGTGCGCGCACCGACTGATGCTACGGCTCTCGGAACTCCTGTTCTAGGGCCTATTGTCTGGATGGGAGACTCGAAAAGAAATCTTCGAGGCTTTCCAGAGGGCGCACAAAAGCTGCTGGGGATGAGCTTCAACTCATGCAGTTTGGCGGTATGCCGAGGGATGCCAAACCTTTCAAAGGTGTCGGCAGCGGCGTTCTTGAGATTGCCCGGCGATACGCGTCGGAGGCCTATCGCGTGGTGCTGGCGGTGCAGATCGGCAGGCGGATTTATGTTTTGCACGCCTTTCAGAAGAAATCGAAGAAAGGCACTGAAACTCCGAAGCGTGACGTTGACCTGATCAAGAAGCGATATAGCGAAGCGCAGGAGTTAGCACATGAGCACGAAAACAGGAAAACCAATTGAGTTCGAAAAGGGATCGGGAAACGCCTTCGCGGACCTGGGCCTCGGAGATGCCGGCCAGCTTCTGGCGCGCGCCCAGATCGGATACCATGTTTTCAAAATTCTGAAGGACGAGAGGTTGAAACAGCGCGAGATCTCTGCCATCCTCGGCATCGCGCAGCCCGACGTGTCGCACCTGATGAATGGACATTTCAGCCGTTTCACGTCCGACAAACTGCTTGATTTTCTGAGGCGGCTTGACCGGAAAGTCACGATCGAGGTTAGCCGTCACCACAAGGGCGAACCCTACCAGCAAGTGACCTTTGCTCCGTAGGCTTACACGGTCGCGATAGCGGTTTCACGGTTTGGGCAGCTGCAGGGTAACCGTTGGATCATCCTAATCCTAGCGTTTTCAGTCTGTTACAAAGATTACTTCGGTGGTTCTACGCCTTTCAGATAGATTGCTCCGGCCAATCCCCAGCGCCTATAATTGGAACACTCTGGTTTAAAGAATTCTCCGTCAGGTTCCCGGGTAGCAGCACGCGAGGGTGAAGTCTGTCTTCCCTGCGCAGGAGAATTAGGCACCCGGTTATGCGAAAGCGCCTGCAAATCGCCCTGATGGCCAGCACGATAGCCGCGACCTCTCTTTCTCTCACGCTCCAGCTCCGCGGCGCTGAAGGCGACGGAACCTCGGAAAAAACCGCTGCGACCAAGATCACTGCAAGTGACGAAGGCGGCCGCAAGATCTATGTCAACGATCCCGTGCCGGCGAGTCAAGCCCGGCACGCTCAAGAGTCAGAATCGCCCCGGCGCAGCCTGATGTATTGGAGTTCGAAGGAGAATCGCTGGAAACCTGTACCTGGGCCAAATGCAGCGGCAATGCGAGCCGCGCGCTCGGCGGCGGCGGAGGTCAGTCAGTATCTGGGACATGACTCCGATCAGTCGGCAACGGCGAAGATTGTGACCGCTAATTTCCGCGGACCGACCGCAAGCCCCGGCGACATCGACAGCGCCATTGAGGCGGCTGCGGCGCGGCACAATGTGGATCCGAACCTGGTGCGGGCCGTGGTGAAAGTGGAATCGAACTTCAACCCCAACGCCGTCTCGCGAAAAGGTGCGATGGGGCTGATGCAGTTGATGCCTTCGACAGCACGCCAGTTGAAGGTGAAAAATCCGTTTGATCCGGAACAGAATGTGGACGCCGGCGTGCGCCACTTGAAGCAGCTTCTGGAAAGTTATGACGGCGACATCAAGTTGACCCTAGCCGCCTATAACGCGGGCGCAGGAGCGGTGGCGCGCAGTTCGGGCGTGCCGCGCTACGCTGAAACCCAAAACTACGTCCGGCGGATCACCAACTTATACTACGGCGTGTCCGACTTTAACCCGAGCGCTTCGCACACTCCGGTGACGGTTCAACGGGATGCGCGGGGCGTGCTCTACATCAGCAACACTGATTAGGTTTGCGGCACCTGTTTTACTTGAATCTCTTTACAGGTTCGATCTTTATTTGTCCAATCGATTCGTTCGATCGGCATCCAGGGCGTCGGCTCAACCAACTGGTACAAACAAGCAGGAACGAAGGCACGGGCTGGTTATTTTGAAGAGTTCATTGCGCCAGCGTTGTCCAGGGCGAGCGTTACTCGCTCTCACTCTGTTCGTTGCGGTCGTTGTCTCGGCCCCGGCTGCGCATGCGCGAACGCGTCACTCCGACGGCTGGGCGCGGGAACATTTCGCCGCTGCGGAGCGCATGCGAGAAGCGCTTAACGGACGGCCTCCTGCCGATCGCACCCGCCGCGACTACCAGCGTGTGTTGAACTCCTACCGCTCTGTCTATTTGGGGGCACCCGCTTCGAGCAAAGCTGATCCCAGCGTGGTTGCTGTAGCGGAAACGCTGGTCGAGATGGGACGGCATTTCGACGACGACAAAATCCTGAACGAGGCAGTTGAGCAATATAAGTTCCTGCGCCGCGAGTATCCTGGCAGCAAATACCGTTTCGACGGCCTGTTCACGATCGGCGAGATCTACAAAGACGATCTGAACGATGCCGATGCGGCGCGATCCGCTTTTCAGGAGTTTTTGCACCGTTATCCCCACAATCGCCTGGCCGGCGATGCGCGTCAGGCCATCGCTGAGCTGAATCAACAGGCACTGGCCGAGAAAGCCGCCGCCGCGCACAGGGCTTCGGGGACGAAACAACAGGAGAAGAGCGGAAACGATAACAGTAAAGTTGCAAGAGACCCGGAAGACAGCTCCGTCTCTAGTGAAGATTCCGGCAAGGACAAGTCCTCGGAGGCGCGGTCCGGGCGACTGCCCCGGGTGACCGGAATCCGGCACTGGTCCACTCCCGATTACACACGGGTTGCCATCGACCTGGAAAGCGATGTGAAGTTTTCCTCCCAGCGGCTTCACGGTCCGGCACGTATTTTCTTTGATCTACGCGATACCAAGCTGGCCTCCACGCTGGTGGGCAAAAGCTTTGATGTGGATGACGGCTTCCTGAAGAAAGTTCGAGTGGCCCAGTTTGCGCCGGGACGCACGCGGGTGGTGCTTGAAGTCGACAACCTTTCCGATTACGACGCCTTCCTGCTGCCCAGTCCCTATCGCCTGATCATTGACATTCACGGCAAGAACGCGCGGGCGAAGCAGATCAAAGACGGCGATGACAGCGAAAATGCTTCGGCGCCGGCCGACGCCGTGGCCTTGCCGAGGACTTCGCCGAAGACCGTCAGCACAACAGAAGTGAGCGATGACACCCAAGCGTCAGAGATTACGGTTGCGAGCAAGAAACCGCCGCCGACAATCGCAAAGAAAATCGTGGAAGCCGGCGATGATGATCCCGAACCCAGTGCTGTCCCGGCTGCGGCGGTGAAGCGGAATGCTCAGGATTTACGGGTGCAGGCCTTGCCCACGCGGAGCGCGGTCACCGCGAAAAGCCCGGCGGCGGCCAGCGATCTCGACAGCGATGCTGATTCCTCAGATGTGAGTTCGGCCGCGATACGAAGTGATTCAGGATTCTCTGCGCCCAAGCCGGGCGCACGGTCGCTTGCTTCCGGCAGGTCGGGAAGTGCTTCCGATCTCGACATTCACGAGGCCAAGCCGACCGCGGGTGGCGACCGCTCGTTGATCCGCGCCCTGGGACTGAAGATTGGCAAGATCGTGATCGATCCCGGGCACGGGGGCCACGATACTGGCACCATCGGCCCGAACGGCTTGGAAGAAAAAGATCTCGTGCTCGATGTGGGCCGGCGTTTGGGCAAGCTGCTGGAGACTCGACTGGGCGCGGAGGTGGTCTATACGCGCAAGGACGACACGTTCATTCCGCTGGAAACTCGCACTGCGATCGCAAACCAGGCGCGCGCTGATCTTTTCGTCTCTATCCATGCTAATTCGAGTCATGATCCTGACGCTCGCGGAGTTGAGACTTACTACTTGAACTTCACCTCCTCGCCGGAAGCGCTGGAGGTAGCGGCGCGCGAGAATGCGGTTTCGGAGAAGTCCATTTACGAGCTGCAGGACCTGGTGAAGAAGATCGCGCTTAAGGAAAAGATCGAAGAGTCGCGAGAATTTGCCGGGGATGTGGAGCAGTCGCTGCACACAGGTCTAGCCGCCAGGACCCCGGGCATTCGCGATCGGGGCGTGAAGAAGGCGCCGTTTATTGTGCTGATCGGAGCCAACATGCCTTCGATTCTCGCCGAGATTTCTTTTGTGAGCAATCCTACTGATGAGCATCACCTCGCGACCAGCGAATACCGCCAGCGCATCGCCGAGTCGCTCTATCGCGGCATTGCCAAGTATGTGAACGGGCTGAGCGGCGTTAAGGTCGCCAGCAAGATGGACAAAGCCGCTGGACAGTAGTTCCTTCCGGAAACCTTTTCCCATTCTCTGTGGTCTAATAACTGAAGGGATTTTGTGCCCAGCGGTTTATTCATGCGCGCTTCAAGGTCTGCACTCGTGTTGGCTGCCGGAGTGTGTTTAGTCGCCGGTTGTAGCCTCAGCGTGGTTTTCGCCGCAGGCCCCGGGGCGGATTCGCCGGCCCCGCCCATCCTGCCAAAGCAGTTCGCCGGTTGGCAGATGCAAGACGCAGCTCAGACCAGCAAAGATGCTTCTGCCGCGGACCCCACCAACGCGGCTCTACTCAAGGAATACGGCTTCACGGATTTTGAGTCTGCCACTTACAAGAGCGACGACGGGCGTACGTTGAAAATCCGCGCCGCGCGCTTTGCAGACGCCAGCGGAGCGTTCGGGGCGTACACCTTCTATCTGCAGCCGGAGATGGCGCGGGAAGAGATTGGCGACCAGGGCGCGTCGCTTAATCAGCGGGTTCTGTTTTACCGCGGACACATCGTGATCGAGGCCGTATTCAGCCAGTTGTCTGTGATGTCGGCGGCGGGATTGCGCGAACTGGCTGGCTTGCTGCCGCGTCCCGGCGGAAATGCCGGCAACCTGCCTCCGATTCTGGCTTCCATGCCACACCACGGCTACGCCACGAATACTGAGAAATATGCCGAGGGACCGCTGGCGCTGGTAGCGATCGGGTCTCCGCTGCCGTCGGATCTCGTGGATTTCAGCGCCAGTCCCGAAATCGTGCTGGGGCAGTACTCCACTTCAGGCGGGGGAGCCACCCTGATGCTGATCGAGTATCCCACGCCCGCGGTGGCGGCTGAGCATCTGCGGCGAATCGACGCCGCGCATCATGCCGCTCTACCTTCGGCTGGGGTTGCTGCCATCGAAAATGTTGGCCCATTCTTCGATAAACGCACGGGGCCGATCGTCGCCATTGCCGCCGGTCCGATTTCCGAGAGTGACGCGCAGACTTTGTTGGGTGCAGTGAATTGGTCGCCCAGCGTTACCTGGAACGAGAACACGTACTTCGACAAGAAAGACAACATCGCCAACCTGCTGGTCAACATCATCCTTCTGTGCATCATCGTGGGAGCCATATCTCTGGCTGCTGGAGTTGCCTTCGGCGGTGCACGCATTCTTTTGCGGCGGTTTTTTCCCGGTCCGGTGTTCGGTCGTGCCGACCAAACTGAGTTCATTTCGCTTCAATTGGGAGAGGCAAAACCAGCCTCCCCGGCTGGCCCTCCGGCTACGAGGGAGTCCTCGAACGGTTCTTAAGTGCCTGAGGAATATTGGCTTAGCGGTGGGCCGATGATTTTTCGTCTCAAGTTGAAACAATTCCGCCGATTGTTGATTGGTTACGTAAGTTGCTGAAATTAAAGACATTTATTTCCCAAAAATTGCTTGACACCCTGCTTTTTCGGCTCATAAGATTTTGTCCAGAAAGTTTTGACGGGATCTTTTGCCTCCGTTGGAACTATTCTCCCTTGAAAAGAGAAGGCCGCCCTGTTGCCGGGTGGCCTTTTCGTTTTGCTCTTGAAGCGATGCGCGTTGTGAATTGAAGCAACACACTTGCCAGTGAACTCCTGCGCGCGATCTGCGTATCACTTATTGGATATCATGCTCGATGCAGGGGCACACGGTGCCTCAGCGCAAGAGGCGGCGGGAGGAAATTATGTTCTGCGATGGCTGCGGCGCGACAATGCAAGCCGGTCAGGGGTTTTGCAGCAAGTGTGGCAAGCAAATCGTGAGCTCGCTAGCGGTAATGCCGCAGCGCCCTGGACGCGTGCAGGGCAACCTTCAACTGCTGGGGATTCTCTGGCTGGCCATCTCCGCATTTAACACGATCGGTGGTGTCGTTTTGTTTGTCCTTGCCAACACGTTGTTTGCTCACCTGCACGGGTTAGGAGCGCCGGAAGCGCCCACCGCATTTCTGCGTCCGCTGCTGAGCGTGGTCGGTATTTTGATCCTGGCGAAAGCGGCTTGCGGGTTCATCGCGGGATGGGGATTGATGCAGCGCGAGCCCTGGGCTCGAATCATCGCTCTGGCGCTCGGCTTCATCTCGCTCTTCAATATTCCCTTCGGTACCGCCGTCGGCGTCTACACTCTCTGGGTTTTGCTGCCCGCGCAGTCGCAGGAGGAGTACGACACCATGGTCGCCGCTCGCGCCGCATGATTGAGCGACGAAGCCCGTTTTCTTCTGAAGAGAATCGCTCGTCACGACCGCCTGCGGCTGCTCTGGCGGCGATTTGATAAACTGAAACAGTCAAACAGAAGCCGACGTAGCTCAGTTGGTAGAGCAGCCGATTCGTAATCGGCAGGTCAGCGGTTCAAGTCCGCTCGTCGGCTCCATTCTTTCAAGCACTTACCGTCAGTTCACCGAGACCTGCTGCACAACTGCTGCACAAGCTATTCTTGCCTCCAACTGATTCATTGCGTCGGTCACAACTTGGGGCACCGTCTTGATGTAGCTTCTCTGCGTCGTGCTGACATCTTCGTGGCGCAGGATTGCTTGGGTCACCTTGTCAGCACTCCCAGTTCATGAAGGTTTGTGGCTAGACCGCGACGGTATGCGTGCCAGCCCTGCCACTCCATCCCATTTGCCTTGAAAACGGGTTTGATCACGCGGTCAGCGAGGTTGTCCAAATCCAGCGCCCCGCCAATCGCATTCGGGAACATCCACCCAGAAGCATTCTCTGGCTTGATCGCGTCAAGCAGGAGCCTCAGAGGCTTGATGATCGGAACGACGCCGGGGTCTTTATCATCCTCGTGGGTTTTGGTCTCATCCTTTAGGTGAGTCCTCCACACCGAGCGCCGGATATTCAGAATATCCCCGTCGTCATCTTCCCACCACTGCCCCCGAATCTCGCCTTGACGCAAACCAGCGAACGCCGCCACCCCAATAGCCGCCCGGACGGCAGTCTGAGCAATTTCGGGAGTGTACGTGCCATCCTCGATGAGGATGACGATGGGCTTCGTGCCGGAGAAAAGCTCAATTGGCGCCCCGCCGTTCGACAAGTGGGGAAATGCTGAATATTCTGGCTAACCGACAGTCGGTCTCACCCACGATGCGGTGCCCACCGCAATTTGCGATCTGCCCGTCATTCAATAAGGATGGCGAGCAAGCGCGCAGGATGTCACATACGAGTCACGCCGACTGAAACGTACTCGATCAGCGAAAACGACTCCGAGTGTTTGGCCAACACCGGTGCAAACGCTCCAGTGACGATGTTTCCAAATTGGAAGCTTCGTAACGAAAACACCGGATTCGAGAAAATGATCGAGCAAGTCTCGTCTTAGCGGAAGAAGGAATTCCTGAATGCCTCGTGTCGCTGATGCGCTTTGTCCAAAATCTGAGCGAATTCGGGTTCGCCGTGCAGATCATTCAGAAGGGGGTCTTTTTCAATATAGGGATAGCTGAAGAAACCGGATTCAATGCTCATTTGCAACGCACGTAAAGCAGAACTCTTGTCTGCCAGGACGACATACGCCTGCGCAATCTTGTAGGTGGCCTCCGGATCCCCGACTCCTCGCTCTCTCACTGTTTTCTCCAGTCCACTCAAGATCTGCAAGCCATCTGCTCCGTGCTGACGAATCGAGTCACTCAGAGCCTTTCCAATTCCCGTATACAAAGTCGGGTCAAGTTCGTACGCGCGATCAAAATCTTTTGCGGCTTGGTCGAACTGTTTTTCGTGAAATTCTCCGAAGCCACGGTAAAACAGGGTGAACGACGAATCGTCGACCGGCAGGCTCTCCAGAAACTTCTGGTATTCCCCCAGATAGAGATAGCTGTTTAGCACCGAACCGTTGCCCTTCACGAAGGGGGCCAGTTGACGTGCCCGCTCGCATTCCGCCACGGACTCGTCCAACATCCCGGCGAATCGGTAGGCATATCCCAGTTCCCAGTGAGCGGCCGCGTAATTACCGTTTGTCTTTAAGGCGTCTCGCAACAAGGGTACAGCCTGCTCAACTTTTCCCGTGTCAATCAGGAAATTCGCCAGGAAGATTTGTGCGTCAAGCAAGTTTGGTCGTATCGCCAAGGCCTTTTCGTACGCGGCTTGGGCACGGCGATATTGCTCACGCCCGCCAAGCTCGAATGCCGCATCCGAATTATAGGAAGCTCCCAAGTAGGCCCATGCCGGAGCGTAGTTGGGGTCGATCTCAGTGGTCTTCTCGAACATTTGGATCGCGAGGGGAAACTTGTGCTGTCCGTAAAGATCAAGTCCCTGCAGGAAATATTCATACGCGAGTGGACTGACCGAGGCTTCCGGTTTTAGATGCTCCGTTTCAACTGGAGACGGGTTCAGTTGCAGTTCTGAAATCAGTTGCCCGGTGACTTTATCCTGAACCGCAAGCAGATTGTCGTACTTAAGGTCGATCACTCCTCGGCCCAGAATGTTTTCGGTTTTGGCGTCGATCAGTTGGTAGGTGATGCGCAAGTTGTCGCCGTCGCGAATGAAACTTCCCGTGAGCAGCGTGTCGACTTTGAGATCTGCGGCAACTTTCTGAAGATCAATGGCCGTTCCTCGATATTTCTCTATTGCCGCAGAAGGGCGGACGCTGAGGGAACTCACGTAGGCCAATTTCGTTATGAGCACATCCGCCAGTGACAATCCAAGGAAGTCGCTCCTTGAATCTTCGCCACGATTTTGCAGCGGAAGGATCGCCAAGCTCCGGGGAGTGGACGACTGTTCTTTTCCGGATCGTATGCGAACAAGCCTCGTCAGGGCGATCGCCGCGAGGAGAATGACGAATCCGACGGAGAAAAGGAAAATTCGGGATCGCGTCGGATGCGGATGCGCCAACTTTGGGAGCTCTGCTTGCTCGGCTGGTTGAGAAGAAGCCAAAGGAGTGTCAGATTTTCCCCCGTTGGAATCCGCAGACAATGAACCGGTGAATTCCAGATGGCCCAAGAACCGATAGCCGCGTCGGCCAACGGTCTCAACCAACGTTGGTTTGTCGGCCGAGTCTCGAAGCGCATCCCTTAGCTTGCTTACGGCCACTGCCAGGCGATGGTCGAAATCGACGAAGGTATCCTCCGCCCAGAGGCGCTTGCGAAGTTCTTCACGAGTGACGACTTCACCCGCGGACTCTAGCAGCACGGTCAGAAGCAGAAACGGCTGTTCCTGCAGCCGGACTCTGCTGCCTTCTCTTCGCAACTCGCCAGCCCGCAGATCTACCTCGAAATTTGCGAAACGTACCAGTGATGGGAGAGTAGACGGCATCGGTGCACTTCACATTTTCGAGAGTCTAGCACGCAACCGAACACAATGCGATGCCCACATTGCATTGCAAACAGATGACTTATCAGGGGATCGACAGGGTATCGAAGGAGAGTTCTCGGGGCATTGACGCCTTGCGCTTGTCCGAGCGACAACTAGGTTGCTTGCCGCGGGTGTTTTGAACTCCGAACCTGCAGGAGATGTAGATGGCGACCCTAACGATATCAACGAGCGATACTGGTGGTTCAGGTTTGGAACCTGTGTTTAGCTCTGCGAACGCGGTCCTCGTCGAACTCGTCAATGAGAGGGTAATCGACGCCGATGAGCGCAAACGGATGGTGCTGGGCTCATACCCTCGACGAAAGGCTCAACTCCTGGAGCCGCTTCGGGCAGATGGTCAATTCCAGTCCCTTTCCGTTGAACATTGCGAGCTCTTCGAATTGGCGGATGCGGCTTGGACTGACTATCAAGTCAATGGAGATCTTCAGGCTCTCGTCAGCCGGCACGCCGCGTTCTTCCGCGCGAGCTTCGTGCCTTCACTTTCTTCGTCGATCAGCGATGCCGAGAAGCGTAATACCTTCGCCGATTGTTTGGAACAGAAATTGAAAAAACGCCTGTCGGAAGGCCCTACGCCGTTGCACTCTTTCGTGCAGGTCATGGTCCTCGCCAAACACGAAACGACTGAAACTTCAACACGCGGAGACGAAGTGGAGAGATGAAGTTTGACGATCCGACCTTACTGCCTCTTCCAGCGCAATCCGCGAGGTCACTTGCGGCAGAGCAAGCCTCCGCGGCGATCTTTTACGGATGGCGAGTGGTGCGCGTTTACTGAATGTTCGGCGTCCTGGCTAGTTTGACGGCTTTCTCTCACTCATTTTGGGGGTGCTCTATGCACAGAATAGCTTTACCGCTTGTCCTTGCCCTACTCACCGTCAGCGCCGGTCATTCCGGCGAGTCGGCAGCGGATTGGGCGATCAATGCAACCGCAATCGAGGCGTGCAGCTGTCCTCACTTCTGCATGTGCTATTTCAACTCGCATCCGGCAGTTCATCACGAAAACGGCAAGATGGAGCACTTCTGCAAGTTCAACAATGCTTACAAAGTGAACCAGGGACACTACGGCAACGTTGATCTTGCAGGAGCCAAGTTCTGGATTAATGGGGACTTAGGTGGTGACTTCTCTCAGGGACAAATGGATTGGGCGCAGGTGACGTTCGATAAAGCGGCAACCGCCGAACAGCGCCAGGCGCTCGGGGAAATCATCGGGCATGTGTTTCCGGTGAAATGGAAATCACTGCAGATCGCCGAAGGCAATATCGATACCTGGACCTTCGACAAAGATCACGCACACGCCACACTAAACGGCGGCAAGACCGCAGAGATCAAATTGGCGCGATTTCAGGGAATGACCGACGAGCCAGCCGTGCTTAAGAATGTCAAGTATTGGGGCACGCCGCGCAATGACGGTTTTGTCATGATGCCGAACGAAATCGAAACGTACAGGGAGGGGCCCAAGGCATACGAGTTCAAGGGAACAAACGGATTTATGCTCACATTTGACATGACTTCCAAAGATGTTCCCGCGGCCAAGGGATCTTCAATGAGCTACTAGTCCGAATCACTCGCATATGATTCGTGCGCCGGAAATCTCCCGGCGCTTTTTTCTTCCCGCAGAACTTTGTCTTCGTCCGGCATTTGGAGCACTGAACTCCCCGGCTCACAGGCTGTCTATTGCTTTGGTGGAATGTCGGGAGCACTCTGTTCGTGTGCGACCTCCGACCACTATGTCATCGTCAATGGCCGATTGGAAGATGACCGGGGCACTAACCGTGTCTCTGTCGGACGTCCCGTTCAGTTCGGGGATGGGTTGGGAAGCACCCAAGCCGAACCACCGCTATTGCCTGGATCGTCGGCAATCGGCGAAGTAGAACAAGCGAGCCCGTGAAATGACCGAATCAAATCTCGGCACCCGAATACATTAACCGTCGTTGGGTTTGTAACCCGACGATCTATTGCCAGCCCACCTCAGGCACTGTCCCATTCGTGTCCCTAAAGGGCTACCTGAGGTGATTTCGTATCGTCTGGGGTGTTGAACCGTCATTGAAAAGAAATGAGGTTAGGGTGGAGTTGTTCGCTTTCGCGAATTCGTAATCGGCAGGTCAGCGGTTCAAGTCCGCTCGTCGGCTCCATTCTTTCAAGCACTTGCGAATCGGTTTGCTCCCTTCAGCCGTGTCCCGGATGAAAAGTCCGCCTTCGTAAAGTTATGCAAAGATTGTCCGAATCGTTGTTTCTGGCGCAACTCTCGGTTCATAATTCCGTTCATAGATGTAGACAGAATTGCTTTGAAAAAGGAGATCCCTATGCTCAAACAGTCCCTGCTCATTCTTGCCGCGGCCGGTCTTATTTCGATCGCGGCGCCGTTTGCGGGCGCTCAAGATACCAGCAGCCAGCCGTCCGCGCCTATGCAGGACAATGGTGGCCGTCACCACGGTCCGCCCGATCCCGCCAAGCGCACGGCCGAACTGACCAAGAAACTCAACCTCACCTCCGATCAGCAAACCAAAGTGCAGGATGCCCTGCAGTCGGAACACTCGCAGATGGAGAGCCTGCACCAGGACTCTTCTCTTTCGCAGCAGGATCGTCGCACCAAGATGATGGATATCCGCAAGAGCACCGACGACCAGATCCGTGGCGTGCTTGACTCGACACAGCAGAAGAAGTGGGACGAAATGCAAGCCAAGCACGAAGGCATGCACAACGGTCACGGCGGTCCGCCCGAGGGCGGCGCACCACCTCAGCAGTAGCAGTTTGAAAGTAGTACTTTGAAAAACAGGGCCGGTCGTTTCTCTTGCGGTGACAACCCGGAGAAGCGGCCGGCTTTCACTCTTCAATAATCCTCTTGCCTTCCACCACAGTTACGATCCGGCCGATCGCCGGAATCGTGATCTCTTCGTTGGCGCCGTCGGACGACGCGCCGCTTTCAAGTTCCTCGTTCTTTCTGATACTGTTTTGGGTCCTGGGATGCTGATTCCAGTTCGCTGATTCCAGTACTATGTGATGGGCGTCACAATCTCTCCTGGACTTGGTTCTGTAGTATTCGCGCTAGGGAAAGGACAACCGTGTGATTGTTGGAGTTCCGAAGGAAAGCTATCCCGGGGAGCGCCGGGTTGCGCTGGTTCCCGCAGTCATCCCTACGCTGGCGAAGGCGGGACTGGAAGTGGTTGTGGAATCGGGATCGGGCGAGGGATCGGGCTATCCTGATTCGACTTACGTCGACAAGGGCGGAAAAATTCTTCCCGATCGCGCGGCGGTGTTCGGCGCGGCTGACGTTATTGTGCAAGTGCTTTGCTACGGCTCGAATGACGCGACCGGCAAGGCTGATCTTCCTTTGCTGCGACGCGATCAAGTGCTGATTGGATTTCTGCGTCCCTTCGGTTCTGCCGAAGTAGTCCAGCAGATCGCCGCTGCCGGCGTGACTTCGTTCTCGGTCGAACTCGTGCCGCGTACCACGCGTGCGCAGAGCATGGATGCGCTGTCTTCCATGGGGACGATCTGCGGTTACAAGGCCGTGCTGCTGGCTGCGGAAACATCCATCAGAATCTTTCCCATGATGACGACGGCCGCCGGTACCATCACTCCGGCACGCGTGTTCGTGATCGGCGCCGGAGTGGCGGGATTGCAGGCTATCTCGACCGCGCGCCGGTTGGGCGCCGTGGCTTCGGCGTACGACATGCGCCCCGCCGCTAAAGAGCAGGTGCAGAGCCTCGGCGGACGATTCGTCGAGCTGCCTCTCGAAGCTCAGAATGCTCAGGACGCTCGTGGTTACGGCACTGCCCAGGATGAGACCTTCTACGCCCGGCAGCGCGAACTGCTGACCCGCGTAGTTGCGGAAAGTGATGTCGTCATTACCGCTGCCGTAATTCCGGGCAAGACGTCGCCGGTGCTGATCACCGCCGAGATGGTCAAAGGAATGGCGCCGGGATCCGTCCTCGTTGATCTGGCTTCGGAGCGGGGTGGCAACTGCGAACTCACCCGCACTGGCGAAACTGTGAAGGCCTTTGGTGTAACGATTATCGGCGCCATCAATCTGGCCAGCAGCGTCCCTTACCATGCCAGCCAGATGTACGCCCGCAATGTGGCGGCGTTTCTTGCGTACATGATGAAGGACGGCAAGCTGCAGCTGAACCTGCAGGATGAAATCGTTCGCGAAACCATGGTCACGCGCGGCGGTGAAATCGTGAATGCGCGAGTGCGCGAGTTTTTCAAACTGCCAGCGCTGGTCGCGGCCGGCGGGTAAATGTCAGAGCACTGCTCTGGAAGGTTTGCTGAGAACTGAGAACTGAGAACCGAGAACTGGGGGTTGCATGAATTCCAATCTGATTGACGCGCTGTTTATTTTCATGCTGGCCTGCTTCATAGGCTTCGAGGTCATCCGCCACGTTTCCCCTTTGCTGCACACCCCGCTGATGTCGCTGACTAACGCACTCGACGCAATTGCCGTGGTGGGTGCGATTGTTATGGTGGGAGAGCGCAAGAGCACGTTCGCGACGGTGCTGGGCACGATCGCCATCGTCGCCGCCACCAGCAACGTGGTAGGTGGGTTTTTTATTACGGACCGCATGCTGAAGATGTTCAAGAGCAGTCGTCCGAACAAGTAGTTCAGCGCAATCAGACTCAGCGGATTTTACTAACACAACCATGAACGTGCTCGCCACAAGCCCTTACGTAATCGAAGGCGTCTATCTGATTGCCAGCGCCCTGTTTATCCTGTCGCTGAAGTGGATGAGTTCGCCCACTACTGCGCGTCACGGGATTTGGGCGGGTGAAATCGGGATGGTGCTGGCCATCGCCGGAACGCTGCTGCACCACGGCATCGTCGACTACAAGTGGATCGCCATTGGACTCGTGCTGGGCAGCGGCATCGGCATTCCGCTGGGCATGGTGCGCATGACAGCGGTCCCGCAGCGGACCGCGCTCAGCCATGCCTTCGGAGCACTATGCGTCACCCTGGTCGGCACCGCTGAGTTCTATCTGGGAACACAGAGCAGTTCGAAGTTCGGATTGTCGGTGCTTTCCATGGAAGTAATTCTCGGAGGGCTGACCTTTACGGGCAGCTTGATGGCGGCAGGAAAGCTGCAGGAAATCCTGCCCCAGCGGCCCATTACTTATAAAGGGCAGAATCTCGTCAACTTCTTGCTGATGGCCGTCGCCATCGGCAGCGCGGTTTACCTGGTCTTGCATCCCGAGGCGAAACAGTTCTTTCCGCTGATCGTCGGATTGTCGCTGATCTTCGGAATTCTTCTGATCATCCCTATTGGCGGCGCCGACATGCCGACCGTCATTTCGCTGTTGAACGGCTATGCCGGATTGTCCGCAGCGGCCATGGGATTCGTGCTCCAGAACAAGCTGCTTATCATCGCTGGAGCGCTTGACGGTTCTTCCGGCCTGATTCTTTCCGTCATCATGTCGAAGGCGATGAACCGGTCGTTTACAAACGTGCTGTTTGGAGCCTTCGGCCAGGTGCAGGCCGCAGCAGCCGGCGGGCAGGAAACTCGTCCGGTTCATAGCGCCACGGCGGAAGAATCGGCCGCGATTCTGGCTGCCGCGAACAAAGTGGTCATCGTCCCCGGCTACGGTATGGCCGTTGCGCAGGCGCAGCACAAGGTTCGGGAACTTTATGACATCCTGACTAAGAAGGGAGTCGAAGTTTGCTTCGCCATCCATCCGGTCGCGGGACGCATGCCCGGCCACATGAACGTGCTGTTGGCCGAGGCCGACATTCCGTACGACCGGCTCATCGAAATGGATGAGATCAACGGCGACTTCCCGCAAACTGATGTGGCCCTGGTGATCGGCGCCAACGACGTCACTAACCCGGCCGCGCGGACTGACGCAGCCAGCCCCATCTACGGCATGCCCATTCTCGATGTCGACAAAGCCCACACCGTGATGGTGATCAAACGCAGCATGAGCCCAGGGTTCGCCGGCATTGATAATCCGCTCTACTACCTCCCTAACACCCTGATGCTCTTTGGCGACGCAAAACAGTTCGTCGGAGCGATCGTTCGCGAACTCAGCGGTGGACACTAAAATGGTGCTTTCGCCCAACCTCGCGGTAGACTTGGAAATACGCCAAGGAAGGTACGATGGCCTCATCGAACAGCGTGATTACTAGGGATCCCGAGGTCCTGGGTGGAACTCCGGTCTTTCCAGGTGCCCGCGTTCCTTTTCAGGCGCTCCTCGACTATCTCGAAGGCGGCCAGACATTGGATGAGTTCCTCGATGACTCTCCCCCGGTGACCCGAGAGGCAGCAGTCCATGCCCTTGAGCACGCGAAGCCGCTCGTTTTTAGCCAACTGCGATGAAGCTGCTGCTCGACGAGTGTGTTCCCCGAAAATTGAAGAATTATCTGACAGGCGTCGAGTGTCAGACGGTGTCCGAGGCGGGCTTGGCGGGCAGGAAGAACGGAGAGTTGTTGTCTCCGGCCGAGCAAACTGGGTTCCAAGCGTTTCTGACGGTGGACCGGGGAATTGAGTACGAACAAAATCTGCAGCATCGAATAATCCGAGTGGTTGTGATCCATGCCGCGTCAAGCCGGCGAGAAAATCTACTACCCCACGTGCCGCAAGTTCTCAGAGTGCTCGGTTCTATTCAGGGCGGCCAGCTTGTCAAGGTCGGATAATGCTTGATCATCCCGCAACGCGCTCGGCACCCGTTACCAATGTAACTCAGCGAAGCGAGTTAGGCCGGTACCCGCACTGCTCATCATCAATAATAGATATTCAGCGCGGGTGCTTCAAAGGAAGATAGCAGGAGCAGAATGTCTACTGGAGCGCAGAAGGCAGTGGAAGCAGCGCAGGAGTCACCCGAAGCTTTGGCGCGGCTCGACGTAAAAGTTCTGGCCATGGTCATGGCCCATGCACCTCTTGCTGAAATCCTGGAAACTTTGTGCACGAACATCGAGAAGCATCATCGGGGCCTGTTGTGTTCGGTTCTCCTGCTGGATGCTGATGGTAAAACCCTGCGCCACGGTGCCGGGCCTTCTTTGCCACGGGAATACACACAGATCCTTGACGGCATTCAGATCGGGGCTTGCGCGGGATCCTGCGGTACAGCTGCCTATCGACGGGAGGCGGTCATCGTTTCTGATATTGCCAGCGATCCGTTGTGGGCAGACTATCGCCATTTGGCGCTGCCTCACGGGCTGCGAGCTTGCTGGTCGACTCCGATCGCCTCGCAGGATGGCGGAATCCTCGGAACATTTGCCGTTTACTATCGCGAGGCGCACAGGCCGGACGGAGCGCATCTGCAACTCATTGCTCACGCCACTCATCTTGCCGCGGTCGCCATGGAGTGGGATCGCGCCCGGGCGGAACTCAAGTCGGCGGAGAACCGTTATCGCACGCTGGTGGAGCGCCTGCCCGCAGTCACCTACGTCGCCGAACTCGGCCCCTTAGGCCGCTGGCACTATGTAAGCCCTCAGATCGAGTCGATGCTCGGGTTCCCGCCCGCGGATTGGCTCTCTGAGCCCGCGAATTGGATCAGCCGCATCCATGCCGAAGACCGCGAAAGTACTCTAGCGGCCGAAGCGCGCTTTCAGAAAAACCGCGATCTGTATCAGGCGGAGTACCGCATGTTTGCTCGCGACGGCACGGTTCTGTGGTTCCGCGACGAAGCCGTCATGTTGCCCACGGCAGAAGACCAGCCATGCCTGATGCAAGGGGTCATGTATGACATCACGGAGCGGAAACGTCTCGAAGATCAACTCCTGCATTCGCAGAAGATGGAAGCTGTGGGACTTTTGGCGGGAGGCGTCGCTCACGATTTCAATAATCTTCTCATGCTCATTCAGGCTCACAATGAGCGGCTGCGTGGTGGGCTTGCTCCGGACCCTGTATCACAAAAGGAATCCCTGGGCATTGAACATGCGGTGACCCGGGCGGCCAGCCTTACCGGCCGGTTGTTGGCCTTCAGCCGCAAACAAGTCCTGCAACCTAAAGTGATGGACTTGAATGAGGTCCTGGCCGAAGTGGCCAAAATGCTGGAGCGCCTGATGGAAAAAAACATTTCTTTGCGGGTGATGCCGGCTCCGCAGCTTTGGCCGATTAAGGCTGATCCGGGACAAATGGAGCAGCTGATTATGAACCTTGCGGTGAATGCCCGGGACGCGATGCCGCAGGGAGGCCAGTTGGTGATTGAAACAAAGAACGCGGAGATTGGCGACCTCGATCCCCGGCTTCGCGACGGAGCACTGCCGGGCCGCTACGTAATGCTGACCGTCAGCGATACCGGTGTCGGAATGGACAGCGAAACGCTAGCGCACATGTTTGAGCCCTTCTTCACGACCAAAGAGCCGGGGAAGGGCACCGGCCTGGGGCTGCCGATTGTTTACGGAGTGGTCAAACAGACCGGCGGCTGGACCCACGTCGATAGCCAGCCGGGAAAGGGCACGACTTTCGAAATCTATCTCCCGTGGGCAGAAGAAGCCTGGGCAGAAGAAGCAGAGACCAGAACGGCGCTACAGGTATCCCAGATACGAGAATATCTCGCCGCGGCTCCCAAGGGTACCGAGACTGTTCTTCTTGTGGAGGATGAGACGGGTATTCGCGAGTTGGCTTGTGAATTTCTTCAGCGTCAAGGCTACAAGGTGTTGCACGGGGTGGACGGAAACGAGGCTCTGCGAATTGCCGAAAGGCATGAAGACCTGATCCATCTTCTCGTGACCGATATGGCCATGCCCAACCTCGGGGGTAAAGAGTTGGCGGACTGCCTGCGGAAGGTACGTCCGCAAATCAAAGTTTTGTTCATGTCCGGCTATCCCGACCACGAAGCCTTAGGGGGTGAGGATGTCGGCGTGCAGACCGCTGTCCTGCAAAAGCCCTTTTCCCTAGATACGCTGGCGCACAAGGTGCGGACTCTGCTCGACCAGAAGTAAATTGCGGGCCCAGACCAGCATGATATTCTAATAACTAACAGCTGCGTACCGTCTTGGCGGAAATCCCCCGCAGTCCTAAGAAGAGTTGCACAACTCATCATGCTTTCAGTAAGTAATGTTTCCATGCGCTTCGGCGCCAAAATACTGTTTGACGAAGTCTCCACGGCGTTTACGCCGGGCAAACGCTATGGCCTGACCGGGCCCAACGGCTCGGGCAAGTCCACTTTCATGAAGCTGCTGAGCGGCGAGCTGGAGCCGCAAAAGGGAACTGTGGTGCGCCCGCGGAAGCTCGGAGTTTTGAGTCAGGACCAGTTTGCATTCGATGCCTTCACCGCGATCGACACGGTCATCATGGGCAACAAGCGCCTGTGGGCGGCCATGCAGGAGCGCGACGCAATTTATTCCAAACAGGACATGACCGACGAAGACGGCATGAAGCTCGGCGAACTCGAAGGCATTGTCGGCGAAGAAGATGGCTACACGGCGGAGAGCGATGCGGCGATCTTGCTGCAAGGTTTGGACATTCCGGACGAGGCGCATTCCCGCAAGATGAGCGAACTGCAGGGCGGGCAGAAAGTCCGAGTCCTGCTGGCACAGGCTTTGTTCGGGCATCCGCAAGCGCTGCTGCTGGATGAGCCGACGAACAACCTGGACTTGGATTCGATCCACTGGCTGCAGGGATTTCTGAATGCCTACGATGGAGTGGTCATCGCAATCTCGCACGACCGGCACTTCCTCAACAGCATTTGCACGCACATCGCCGACATCGACTACGAGACCATCATCACCTATACCGGATCGTACGACGAGATGGTGCTGGCGAAGACGCAGGTGCGCTCGCAGATTGAATCGCAGAACGCGCAGCGCGAAAAAAAGATTTCGCAGCTGAACGAGTTCATCGCGAGGTTCTCTGCGGGCACGCGGTCGAGCCAGGTGCAGTCGCGGCGCAAAGAAGTGGAGCGGCTGCAGGTTACGGAACTCGCGAAGTCGAACATTGCGCGCCCTTACATCAAGTTCGAGCAGAAGCGGCCTTCGGGAAAACATATTCTTGAGGTCGAGCATCTGGGCAAGGCTTACGGTGACAAGCAGGTTATTCGCGACTTTACTGCCAGCATTACGCGCGGGGAGCGAATCGCATTGATGGGGCGCAACGGAGCAGGGAAGACCACGCTTGTCAACGCACTGCTGGCGAACTCGCCGACGACTCCGGAAGCTGAGCTACGCAAGACCAGCGGCTACGACGGTCCTTTCGTCGATTCCGGCAAAGTGATCTGGGGACACGAAGCGGCGATTGGATATTTTGCCCAAGATCACCGCAGCCTGATCGAAGGCGGCACAACGGTGCTGGAGTGGCTACATCAGTGGAATCCGGCGGCGGTCAGCGAAGAAATCCGTGGCTTGCTGGGGCAGATGTTGTTTGCCCGCGACGAAGCGACAAAATCGACCAGCGTTCTTTCCGGTGGCGAAGCGGCGCGGCTGCTTTTCTGCAAGCTGATGCTGCAAAAGCCGAACGTGCTCGTGCTCGATGAGCCTACGAACCACCTGGATCTTGAAGCCATCAACGCGTTGAACATCTCCCTGCAGCGCTATCAGGGCACGGTGTTCCTGGTGTCGCACGACCATGATCTGATCGACGAGGTCGCGACTCGCATCTGGCACTTCGAGAGCCACCACAAGATCACCGACTTCAAGGGGACTTACGAGGAATATCAGGCGGCTGTGGTGGTGTAGGCCGAAACCAAGATTCCTCGCTCTGCTCGGAATGACAAATCCGGTGGTGGTGGGAACGGGCGAAAGGTCTGTCATTCCGGCCGAAGTGAGGAATCCTGGTCCTTGCACCATTTCCGTTGCATGTAAATCAACCTGGTTCTCATCAGATTTCCACAAGCGTTTGCTGTTGCGTTTACAACCGTAAGTTGCAGATAATAGCCGCGTAACCTTCCTGCGCGATTCCGGCGGGAGCGGTTGCATAAAGTCGTGTACAGCCGAGCCGATTTACTTAGGATTCTTCGCCTCACGCCGCGCCAGTTAGCCAACTGGGAGCGCGCGGAGTTGATTGCTGCTTCTACGACCTACTCTTTTTCCGGCCTGCTGAAAGTTAAGAAAGTTCGCGACCTGTGCGCCATGAGGGTGCGGCCCGCAGTGATCCGGCAATCGCTCGAAGCCATGCAGAAGCAGGCTTCGGGCATGGGAAATCCTTTAGTCGATGCCGGAGTCTCTTCGACCAACAAGCATCGCGTTGCCTTCCGCCATGAAGGCAAGCTGCTGGAGCCGATCGCGGGACAGTTCGTGATGGACTTCGCGACTCGGGAAAAGGTTGTCACCAGCACGCCGATTCCCACGCCGGATTCTAGTCCGCAGGAGAACGACGCTGCTGTCTGGTTCGCCCGCGGCATCGCGTTGGAAGAGGATCCGGCCACCCAGACCGAAGCCCTGGCGGCCTACCAGAAAGTGCTGGAGTTTGAGTCCGGCCACGCGGCGGCGCATATCAACCTGGGCACGCTCTACTACAACCGCCAGGATTTCTCGCTCGCCGAGAAGCACTACCGCGCCGCTCTGCAGGCCGATCCTCGCTATGCACTGGCTTATTTCGACCTGGGCAACGTTCTCGATGAGACGGGGCGCGTGCAGGAGGCCATTCAAACCTACAAGATGGCGATCCAGCTCGCTCCCACTTACGCCGACGCGCACTACAACCTCGCGCTCGCCTACGAAAAAACCCGCGAGCCTCGCAAAGCTCTGAAACACTGGCAGGCCTACATCAAGCTCGATACGACCGGGCCATGGTCCGTGCACGCGCGCAATCAGATTCAGCGGATTCTGCAGGCCGACGCGCTGAAACTCGTGCATTCGCGCCGCAGCTGAGGGTTAGGCCGCGCCCAGCCATTCCAAGAGTGCTAAAATTCAGGGTTTGCTATTCCTCCGTTTGAAGGTATCCGCATGTCCGAAGCAACTTTGCAATCCGCTCTTCCTACGCCCCTGACCACGCTCACCGAAGACGAAATTCTTTTCCGCGACAACATTCGCCAGTTTGCCGACGAGAGGCTTCGTCCGATGGTTAAGGAGATGGACGAGAAAGGCATCTTCGATAAAGCTCTCATCCACGAATTTTTCCAGCTCGGGCTGATGGGGATCGAAATCCCTGAACAGTATGGCGGCGGCGGAGCGAAGTTCTTTGAAGCGATTCTGGCTGTGGAAGAACTGTCGCGCGTCGACGCATCCGCGGGTGTGGTTGTGGACGTGCAAAACACATTGGTCAACAATGCCTTGCTGCGATGGGGCAGTGCTGAGCAGAAAAAGCGCTATCTGCCGAAGATGGTCGCCGACACCGTGGGCGCCTACGCGTTGAGCGAGGCCGGTTCTGGCTCTGACGCATTTGCGCTGCAGACCCGCGCCGAACTCAAGGGCAGCGATTACGTGCTCAATGGCCGCAAGCTATGGATCACCAACGCCAAGGAGGCGGGACTGTTCGTCCTGTTCGCCACGCTCGACCCGGCCGCGGGATACAAGGGCATCACCGCATTCTTAATAGAAAAGAACTTCCCGGGATTCAGTGTAGGCAAGAAAGAAGACAAGCTGGGCATACGTGCCTCTTCCACCTGTGAACTCATTCTTGAAGACTGCCGTGTGCCCAAGGAAAACGTGCTGGGCGAGACAGGCAAAGGTTACAAGATTGCGATCGAAACTCTCAACGAAGGCCGCATCGGCATTGGCGCGCAGATGATCGGTCTGGCGCGCGGAGCCTGGGAGTTTGCCGCGAAGTACACGCTGGAGCGCAAGGCGTTCGGCAAGCCCATTGCGGAGTTTCAGGGCATCCAGTTCCAGATTGCGCAGATGGCGACCGAGATTGAAGCCGCACGGCTCATGGTCTACAATGCCGCCCGCATGAAAGATGCAGGCGTGAACTTCGTGAAGGAAGCGGCGATGACCAAGCTCTTTGCCTCGCAAGTGGCCGAGCGCGTGACGTCGCTGGCCATCGAGATCTACGGTGGCTACGGCTTCACCAAGGATTATCCGGTCGAGAAATTCTGGCGCGACGCCAAGATCGGCAAGATCTACGAAGGCACGTCCAACATGCAGCTCGCGACCATCGCCAAACTCCTGTTGGCCGGAAAATGAGCCTGGCCGGCCCCACCCGTGGAGGCCTTTCTCCCGGAAACCCGCAACTGGCGGTCGTTTCCGAGGCCGTCGGCTTCATCGGGCAACGGTTCCCCTGCTCATTATATGCATCGAATTGCACTTTGAATCCGCCATCCGGCGCCAATAAATCACGTTAAACCAAGTGAATTCAATGTCTTCCGGCCACTCTCTCCATTGGCTGACAAGCTGCAATCTCACTTGTGCCTGCCAATGTGCGGCCAGGCCGGGGTGCCACTTGACCACTTTGTTCGGTTCCACAACCGTGATGCCGATCGAGTTTACGAAAATCGAGGCTCCAAAGAAGAAACGAACCCTTGTGCCGTTGCTCACCGTGGTGTTCCTCCTCTCCTACGGTCTGATGACCATGCTTATCGTCGAGCAAGGCTCGGTCATTCAATCGCAGCGCAATCTCATCAAGATTTTGATGACCGACAGCGCAGAGCTGTGGACCATGAAGGGAAAGGCAATCATCGATCAGCAATCGGCCCGGCCAAAAACTCGTGGCCATGCGTCGGTTCCCTCGGTTCAAGCTCCGTCTGCCCAGGCTCCCTCGACCCAGGCAACACCGCAGCTACGTGCCCAGGGCCATACCGGCAGGATCGGGAAGCCCCAGCCTCAGCATCCTCCCATACCTGCTGCGGATTTGGTGGATCAGCGTCGCGCTTTGCGTACGATTTAGTGCCCAGGTAAGCAGTAGGCCGTCCCCGGACGCGTTTTTTGAAGATTTGGCAACGATGAAGGTTCTGACCCTAGCCTTGATGTTTAGTCTGACGGTTGCCACGCCCGTGCCACCAGCACGCCGCCCATCCGGCCAGCTGGAGCAGCATTCCAAAGGCGGCCGCTGGTACTTCGCCGCCACCGGCCATGCGGTTTACTGCTACGGACCCGTGATGACCCTGCCTCAGGCAAACGGCGATCTGCAAAAAGTCGCCACTTTCTGCCGCGACGGCAAGACTGTCGTGCCGCTGAAAGACTAGCTCGCTTTCCAGACCAATTCTTCTACCGCCGAGCACGCTGGGTACGCCGAGAGAAGCCGAGAATAAAAAATCCCGACGATCTCCGCGTTCTCGGCAGTGAATGCTTCGCCTTTCTTGCGGCCAGCTTTCTTCTTGTCCGCACTGTAAACTGAAGAGGCATGCCCGAACTCCCCGAAGTTGAAACCATCGCCCGCGGACTGGCTCGACGCGTCGCGGGCGATGTGATTGAATCGATCTGGCTCGGCCAGAAACCGGAGCCGCTAAAATCTCCGGCGCGGGAAATCGCCGCCGCGCTCGAGCACAGCCGCATCGCCACCGTGCGGCGCATGGGGAAGCACATCGTCTTCGACCTCCAACAGACGAGTGTGGGGCGGCCGCCCACGCCCGCCAAACGCAGGCGCCCGGGAACGGCGCCGACGGAATCCAGAGTGAGGTCGCGGCAAGTTTCATCGGCGCCGTGCGCAGAGGCGGACGAGGGCGTCCTCCCCACACAGAATGCAGCCCAGTGGATCGTTCACCTGGGAATGACCGGACGCCTGCAGGTCTGCGAGCCGCAGTCAGACGTTCTCAAGCACACGCACGCGATTCTGAAGTTGGCGTCGGGCAGGGAATTGCGTTTTGTCGATCCCCGCCGCTTTGGACGCCTGAGCGTTGCCCGCGCAGGCGACTTCGAGGCAGGCGGCATAGAGCCGCTGGAAGCCGATCTCGACCGCTTCCTGCCGTTATTTCGGGGCCGCAAGACTCCCATCAAGAGCGCGCTGCTGAACCAGAAACTGCTGCGCGGCGTGGGCAACATTTATGCCGATGAATCTCTGTTCCGTGCCGGTATTCGCCCCCGCCGCCGCGCCTCCACCATTACCCGCGACCAGTTGACCAAGCTGCTCGCGTCGGTGAAAGAAGTTCTTCGCGAAGCGATTGCCCTTGGCGGCTCGTCCATCTCCGACTATGTCGACGCCGACGGCGAGGAAGGTTTCTTCCAATTGCAGCATCGCGTTTATGGCCGAGAAGGCGAGCCCTGCCTGGTCTGCAAGACACCGATCAAACGCATCGTGATTGCGGGCCGCAGCAGCCACTACTGCCCGAAGTGCCAGAACTGACCTTTGTCATCCTGAACCAGCGTTCTTTGCGCAGTGAAGAGCTCGCCCTGAGCGAAGTCGAAGGGATCTGGGTGAGCCGCGCGAATCCACGGAGCTTGCCCTGAGAGAGCGCAAGCGGCCGAAGGGCGCGTCCGGCTCGCTTCCCTTGAGCACGCTCTGAGGGAGTTCTGATAGTCTTCTCCTCCATGCCTGATTTCTCCATCGGAGTCGACCTCGGCGGCACCAACCTGCGAATCGCCGCCGTGAGCGCCTCTGGAGAGCTTCTCGAAAAAGTTACGCTCGGCACCAAACTCGCCCTCGGCCGCGACCACGTCATCGACGAAATGTGCGAGGCGATTCAGCGTCTATCCCGCAAGTACAAGGCGACAGGAAGCTTCCTCGGCGCCGGCATCGGGGTTCCCGGCCTCATCGACCTGCAAACCGGAATGATGCGGAAGGCGGCCAACCTTCCCGGCTGGGAAAACTATCCAGCGCGCGCGGAGATCGAACGCCGTTTGAGCGCCTCCGTGGTCCTTGAGAACGACGCGCGCGTGGCCACTTTCGGCGAGCAATGGTTGGGTGCAGCCCGTGGCGTCCCGAACGTGGCCATGCTCACATTGGGTACCGGAATCGGCGGCGGCATCGTGCTCGGGGGAAAAATCTTCCACGGAATGAATGGCATGGCGGGCGAATTTGGGCATGTGACCGTCGAACCGGAAGGCTATCCCTGCGGCTGTGGTAATCGAGGATGCGCTGAGCGGTACGCTTCGGCCAGCGGCCTCGTTCGCATGGCGCGCGAGGCGGTCGCCAGCGGTCAGGCGCCGTCGCTGGCGGGGGCCGCGTCGTCGGATGCCGAGTTCGGTGCGAAGGCGATCTACAACCTCGCGCTCCAGGGAGACGAGCCCGCCCGCCGCATCTTCCAGAGCTTCGGACGCTACCTCGGCGTGCTCCTCGCCGGCCTGGTCAACGTATTGAATCTCGAGATGTACGTCATCGGCGGAGGCGCGTCGAGCGCCTGGGATGCTTTCGCGCCCGCCATGTTCGAGGAACTGCGCGAGCGCTCGATCGTCTATGCGGCAACAGCTCCGGCCGGCCCTTTGAGCAGCATCACCCTAGGGAAAGAAAGCGCGCCGGCGCAGACCGAAAGCAACCGTGAACGAAAGACCATCATCACGCGCGCAGTGCTCGGAAGCGATGCGGGGCTGTACGGGGCCGCGCGGGTCTCGATGCTGCCCCGTTAATTCGTCGCAGCCCAGTGCTCGAATTGGCGTGCGTTACCATGTTAGCTTCCGCGCGTAAGTCCTGACCCCTGCGGTCCGGCCGTGGCGTTGTGCATGCCAAGCCGGCGCGATGCCTGCAGGAAGACCTTGTTTTGCTCCGGCGTACCAATGGTCACGCGAATGCAATTCGGCGCTCCCCACTGCCCGAGCGGACGCACTGCCACGCCTTCATCCTGCAAACGACTGGCGAGAGCCAACGCGTTTTCCCCGAGATCGCAGAACAGAAAATTTGCCGCGGTCGGAACCACGCGGTAGCCCAGCGCCGACAGTCCCTGGCTGAGTACGCGTGACTGCGCCGCGTTGTTTTCCACCACGCGCTCAATGTGGAGACGGTCGTCGAGCGCCGCCGCCGCCGCCGTCTGCGCCACCGACGACACCGAAAACGTGTTGCGCATGCGCGCGCAATATCCCAGCAATTCCGCGGGACCCAAACCGTAGCCCACGCGCAGTCCGGCAAGTCCGTGAGCTTTTGAAAAAGTTCGCAGCACCACCACGCTCGCTCCCTGGCGAACATAGTCGAGCGAGTTCGAATACTGAATCTTCCGCAAAGCCGCGAAGTGCAGCGCGAATTCGTAGTACGCCTCATCCAGAACCGCGACGGCATGGCCGGGAATCCGCTCCAAAAATCGTTCTACCACGTCTGCTTCGAGCATCGTGCCCGTGGGATTGTTAGGGTTCGGCAGGAACACAAGGCGCGTGTTCGCGTCGATCGCAGCCAGAATTGCCTCCAGATCGAAGCTGTCGTCGCGCATCGGCGCTTCGATCAGACGCCCGCCCGTCGCCTGCACTGCCATCGAATAAACAATGAATGAGCGCTCGCTGGTCACCGCATTGAGCCCGGACGCGAGCAGCGTTTGGCAGAGCAGACTCAACAGCCCGGTTGATCCTGCGGTCACCAGCACCTGCTCCGGCGGCAGTCCGTGATAGGCGGCCAGTTTCAGGCGCAGCGGACTGCAATCGTCGTCAGGATAGGCGTTCGCCGTGCCCAGCGCGCTCCTCATGGCCTCGAGAGCACGCTCCGAAGGTCCGAAGGGATTTTCGTTGGAATCGAGTCTGATCAGCTGCGACCGGCGCTTCAGCGTCGCCGCCGTTGCGCTGGGAAGGTTCGCGGTTCCCATCTTGCGCGCCGGCTTGGAGACGATGTCGAAAAAACGGCTCATACTTCGCCGCTCATCATGCCACGGAAGGCTTCGTCCCGGCTACGGGTTTATTGCAGAGCGTGCGCAGGCGATCGACTTCCTGCAAGGTCAGAGCGCGGAATTGCCCCGGCGGAACGTCGAGCGTGAGCGGTCCGTAGCGGACGCGCTTGATTTTCTCCACATGGTGTCCCACTTTTTCAAACATGCGCCGGATCTCCCGATTGCGGCCTTCAATCAGCATAACTTCGTACCACGGATTGGTGGCTTCCTTGATCAGGCGAATTCCCGCGGGCGCGGTCCGCACCCGGCGGCCATCTTCGGTGGCAATCGAAACTCCTCCGCGCAATTTCTCCAGCGCTTCGTTGCTCGGAGCGCCCGCAACCTTTACCACGTAGGTCTTCGGCACCTGCGATGCCGCTTTCATCAACTTGTTCGCCAGCGCTCCGTCGTTGGTTAAGAGCAGCAGGCCCTCGCTGGCATAATCCAGCCGTCCCACCGGATACACACGCTTTTTCACGCCGCGAATCAACTGCATCACCGTGGGCCGCTTTTCCGGATCGCTCACGGTAGTGACATAGCCCTTAGGTTTGTTGAGCAGCAGATAGACATGCTGTTGCGCGCCCTGCAACAGCTTGCCATCTACGCGAATGTGATCAGTCTCTGCGTCTGCTTTGCTGCCGAGTTCGGTCACCACGGTTCCGTTCACCTTCACGTGGCCGGAGCTGATCAATTCCTCGGCCTTGCGCCGGGACGCAATGCCAGCAGCAGCGATGATTTTGTGCAGGCGTTCAGCAGGCATGTGGTGAGGAACTATTCTTTCTGAGCAGCGGACTCCGCGATCGCTTCCGCCTGAGGAGAATCCGTCTCGTGCGCTTCTGCCGCATCTTCTGCCGGAATCAACTCTCCCTGAAACGATTCCGCCACCAGTTTCTCGAACTCTTCCATGCTCGGCAGTTCGCTCACGTCTTTTAATCCAAAGCGCATCAGGAATTCTTTGGTCGTCTTGTAGAGAATGGGACGCCCGATCACTTGCTTGCGGCCCGCGGTGGTGATCAGTTTGCGATCGAGCAGAGTTGCAATCACGCCGCCCGAATCCACGCCGCGAATCTCGCTTATCTCCGGCACCGTGGCCGGTTGCTTATAAGCGATCACGGCAAGCGTTTCGAGTGCCGGCAGCGACAGCCGTACAGGAGGCTTCAAGCTCTTGGCAAAGCTGCGCACCATTTCGTGCTGCTCGGGCTTCGTCGACATCCGATACCCTCCGGCCACCTGGCGAATCTCGATGCCGTGTCCGGGGCCGCCGTAGTCGGCAGCCAGTTCCTCCAGCGCCGCCCGCACCCGCGACTTTACCTCAGCGTCGCCGGCTGCGCCCTCGGCAATCGCAGACGCCTTGACGAGCTGAACCATCTGCTCGACCGTGATCGGCGTCTCTGCCGCATAGATAATGGCTTCGAGTTGAGCTTTAAGACTCATAGTAAAAAGTGGTTAGTGGTCAGGAAAATCTGTGCTCTTTAAGACTGACCACTGATCACTGGCCACTGGCGACTGTTCCTACCTCCAATCATCGCGCACGGCGGCTTGCTCACCCATGATGGCGTCGAATCCAACATGTTTGCGCACCGCAATCTCGCCGAACATCTGATCCTGCCGCACCTGAATTGCCTGCAGCCGGACCATTTCCAGCAAGGCCAGAAACATGCACACCAGCGCTTGCCGCGAGGGGATGCGCATGAGCAACTGCTTCAGCCGGATTGGCCGCGATTCCAGCGCCAGCCGCCGCCGCAGATAATCAATCATCTGGCCCACCGTGACCGCTTCTTCATCCACGTTGATCACCGGCCGGGTACGTACTCGCTCCAGGATCTGCTGGAAGGTTTTGACCAGATCGATCACATCCGCGGCCATCTCGGGCTCTGTGCCCTCGGCGTCGACAAATTCCTTGAGCGATGGATTCGTCAGTACTGCATCTTCAATCTGCTGCTTCTGCAGAAGCATCTGCGCCGCCGACTTGAACTTTTCGTGCTCCAGCAGCCGGTTCACCAATTCCGTTCGCGGATCTTCCAACTCCTCTGCCTTCGCCGACGGATCCCGCGGCAGCAGCATCTTCGATTTGATGTGAATCAGCACCGCGGCCATGTAGATAAAGTCGGCTGCCACATTCACATCCAGCTCGCGAATCTTTTCCACGTAAGCCAGATACTGTGCCGTGATGCGCGCGATGGGAATATCGTAAATATCGATGTCCTGCTTGCGAATCAGATCGAGCAGCAAATCCAGCGGCCCTTCGTAGACGTCGCTGACCGAGACCGCGAACGGAGAATCGCTCTCTTCTTTCTTGGCGGAGGGCGGATCGCCCAGAAGCCTCGGAGAGACCAACTCCGGTGCATTCCCTTCGGAAGTGATGATCCCGTGGTCCATCCTAGTTTGCCTCTTTCCTGCTTCCCATCTTCCTGCTTTGCCGTCTTCCTAACTTCGCATCTTTCCTACTTCGCATCATCCACCGCCGGCGGCTCATACGCAAGTGACATTCCCATGGCGTCGCGCACCCCGTTCATGGTCTCAGCGGCAACCCTGCGCGCCCGTTCGCTGCCTGCTTCCAGAATATCCCAAGCCAGCCACGGATTCTCCTCAAATTTCTTTCTTCGTTCCTGCATCGGATTCAGCAATCGAACCAGCCCATCCGCCGCCCAGCTCTTGCACTCGATGCACCCAATCCCCGCCGACCGGCAGCCGGCATTCACTTTGTCCATGGTTGCGCGATCGCTGAAAATCTTGTGCAGATCGCCCACCGGGCACACATCCGGATTTCCCGGATCAGAGCGCCTCACGCGCGCCGGATCAGTCACCATCGTCTTCAGCTTCTGCCGCACCACCGGCTCCGGGTCGGCAAGCAGGATGGTGTTGCCATATGACTTTGACATTTTCCGGCCATCGGTACCCGGCAGCTTTGGCGCGGGCGTGAGCAGGGACTGGGGCTCGGGAAAAACATCGGCGCGCTTTCCATAAAATCCGTTGAACCGCCGCGCAATTTCCCGCGTAAGTTCCACGTGCGCGACTTGATCTTCGCCGACGGGAACAACATCTGCCTTGTACATCAAAATATCCGCCGCCTGCAACACGGGATAGCCCAGAAACCCATACGTCCCCAGGTCTTTGTCCCGAATGTTTTCTCTTTGTTCCTTGTATGTGGGAACCCGCTCCAGCCAGCCCAGGGGCGTGATCATCGAGAGCAGCAGGTGCAGTTCCGCGTGCGCCGGCACATGCGACTGGATGAACAGCACGGACTTCTCCGGATCGAGCCCCGCAGCCAGCCAGTCCAGCGCCACTTCCAGCGAATTCTCTTTCACGCGGGAAGTATCGGCGTAGTCGGTCGTGAGCGCGTGCCAGTCAACCACACAGAAAAAGCATTGATACTGATCCTGCATGCGCACCCAGTTTTCGAGCGCGCCCACATAGTTTCCAAGATGCAGTTTCCCGGTCGGGCGCATGCCGCTGAGCACGCGCTTCCGCAAGTTAGTCGAAGATGTCATCAGCTTTTCAACGAGTCGCAGAAATAGAAACTAAAGAGGCACAAGGGCGCCACAACGCCCAGATTCAAAGCCTGTAGCATCATGCGAGGGTATTGTCGATACTATCACGCAGGCCGCGAACTCAAACAGTAGCGCCGCCATCCCGCCGGCTGTCGAGCGGGCGTTATCGCCCGCTGCGCCTCGATCTCAACAACGCTTGTCCTAAGATCATCGCTCCATGCTTTATAATTCGCCCTCCACACGACCGAAGTCGGAATGTCAAATCTAGCCCGCAAACTTCGTCTCACCGACTACTTCACGCTAGCCTGGGGCACCATGGTCGGTGTCGGCTGGCTGGTAGTCATGGACGACTGGCTTTTGCGCGGCGGCTCTCTCGGCGCTGTGCTGGGCTTCGCCATCGGCGGCGCACTGCTGTTTCCGATCGGCTGGGTTTATGGCCGGCTGGTGGCCGCCATGCCAGACGCCGCCGGCGAAATCGCTTACACCGCGGCAGCTTTTTCCCGCCCCATCAGTTTCTCCACCGGCTGGATGATGATGCTCGCTTACTTCATTGTCTGCCCCTGGGAAGCCGTGGCCGTCGGCCGCATCGCCGGCTACATCATTCCGCCGCTCGATTCGATCGAGATCTATCGTATCGCGGAGCGTCCGGTTTATCTCCCGCACCTGATCGTCGGTCTCGGCCTCACGGCGCTGCTCACCACGCTGAACTACCGCGGCATCCGCCTCAGTGCCACCTTCCAGAACTGGACATCCTTCGGCACCCTCGCCTTGTTTATCGCGTTTGTCACCCTCGGCGTAAGTCAGGGTTCGCTACACCACCTGCCTCCACTCTTCACTCATACGCCGTTGGTTTCAGTCCTGCTGGTGTTGCAGATCGTTCCGTATTTCATGACCGGATTCGAATCCGTAAGCAAGGCTGCTGAGGAATCCACGCCCGAATTTCGCGGGCACGGATTCCTCCAAGCCATCTCGATGGCAATCCTTATCGGCATTCTTTTCTACACAATCATTATCGCTGCAGTAGCATTCGTGGCTCCGTGGCACGAATTGACCTACGACAAGTTCATGACAGCAGTAGCTTTCCAGCGCGCAGTGGGCTCACGCTGGATAGTAAATGTAATACTCGCGGCGGCTCTGCTGTCGCTGTTCAAATGCTTCAATGGAAATTTCGTAGCCGCAACCCGTCTGCTGTTTGCTTTGGGACGCCGCGGTCTGGTCGACACCCGAGCTGGCCAAATCCATCCGGAACATCAAACGCCGTCAATCGCAGTTCTCTGCATCGGACTAGCCACCGCTGCATGCATGCTTCTAGGCGACGCAATTCTTGTGCCGATTACCGAGGTCGGCTCGGTCGCCTGCGCCATTGGATGGGCTGCCACCTGTGCTGCCTATCTCTCCATGGGACGGTCTGGAAAACTGCCCGGTCACTCGATTCTGTCCCCAGTCGAATGGTCGGTCGCCGGCCTTGGATTACTCGTAGCCATCGCGATGTTGTTGATGAAAATCGTGCCGGCAATCCCCGGCCATTTCACCGCGTACGAATGGCTGGCGTTGGGAATTTGGATTCTTCTAGGCGCGGTTGCACGGCGTCGTGCAAACCTAACTTCGTAGAACCAGCTTCGTAGAAAAGGAAAACCGATGAAACTTCACACCCCGAGTCTCCTGGCCGTGGTCGCACTACTGCTCATTGCATCTAATTCCTCGCCCGCGCAATCGAGAGGCGCTTTCGACCTGGTCATCACCCACGGCCGCATCATAGATGGCACGGGTTCGCCTTGGTATTCCGGCGATATCGGTATCCGCGAGGGAAGAGTCGCGGCCATCGGCAACCTGACGACAGCGCCCCGCAAGCGCACCATCGATGCTGCCGGCAAAGTTGTTGCTCCTGGCTTCATCGACATGCTCGGCCAGTCCGAACTCTCCATCCTCGTTGAACCTCGCTTGCCTTCGAAAATCTATCAGGGCATCACGACCGAAATCACAGGCGAAGGCGGTTCCATCGCTCCGCTCAACGATGCCATCATTCAACTCGATCGACCCGGCTACGAGCATTACAAGATCACTCCCGACTGGCGCACCTTCCGCCAGTATTTCGCCCGTCTCGAAAAGCAAGGCATGGGAATCAATCTGGCCAGCTATGTCGGCGCCACGCAGGTCCGCCGCATGGTGCTCGGCGACGACAACAAGCAGCCCACGCCCGAACAACTCGATCAGATGAAAGCGCTGGTTCGAGAAGCAATGAAAGACGGCACAGTCGGCGTTTCGACCGCGCTCGAATACGCTCCCGCGCCCTACGCGAAAACTGAAGAACTGATAGCGCTCGCGGCTGAAGGCGGGAAGTTTGGCGGTATTTATTCCACCCACATGCGCAACGAAAGCGATTCCGTGCTCGAATCCATCGACGAAGCCTTGCGCATCGGCCGCGAGGCGCACGTCCCCGTGGAAATCTGGCACATCAAAGTCGCCGGTAAGAATAACTGGGGACGAATGCCCGAGGTCGTCGCCAAGATCGACGCCGCTCGCGCCGCCGGCGCCGACGTCACTGCCGATACTTACGCATACACCGCCTGGTTCAATTCCTTCTCGGCCTTCGTTCCGCCCTGGGCGCACGACGGCGGTGACGCAAAAATGGTCGACCGCCTGAAAGATCCCGCCACTCGCGAACGCATCCGCAAAGACATGCTCACGCCCTCCAGAGACTGGGATAACGAATGGCAGGAAATTCCCGGACCCGACGCCATCATGATCGGCGTAGCGCAGAATCCCAAGCTTGTTCCCCTGCAGGGCAAGCGTCTCTCCGAGATTGCGAAACTCTGGAACAAAGATCCAATGGATGCCCTGTTCGATTTCCTGATCGAAGATCCTGACTCCGACGTTGCCGTCTTTGGCATGTCGCAACCCGACGTTACACTCGCGCTGCAGCAGCCTTGGGTCGCCATCGATAACGACTCTTCTGGAACTTCGCCCGAAGGAATTCTCGGCCAGGAGCACCCTCATCCCCGCGCCTACGGCACATTCCCCCGCGTTCTGCACAAGTATGTCCGCGAAGAAAAAGCCTTGACGCTTGAAGACGCGATCCGTAAATTCACTGCCTTGCCGGCACAGCGCATGCGCCTCACCGATCGTGGCGTGCTCAAGGCTGGGATGGGGGCCGACGTCGTCATCTTTGATCCCGCGACCGTGCGCGATCTCGCCACGTTCGACAATCCGAATCAGCTTTCCGAAGGAATGGAGTACGTTCTCGTGAACGGCGTCCCCGTGATCGACCAGGGGAAGATGACAGGAGCACTGCCGGGAAAAGTTCTGCGCGGCGCCGGATATGTGCCGTAGTGTGGGAGGTGCGCAGCAATCGGAGACAGGACGGCCCGGGAAGGGCACGACTTTTAGCCGTGCCGATACGTCGAGGACGAGAGTTGGCTCTAGCCCCTGAGGCAGGTCGCCTATGGTTTCAGCTGTGCCTGCGTTACAGGGCTAGTCAACGCGACCCGAGGTTCCGCCAAATCACCTGTGATGCTATAAACCAGCGAACCCGCGTGAGCAGCCGTCAGATCCGTGCCTCGGGCCAGCCTCAGGTCCAACACTCGCTCCAAAGAAGCGGTGCCGCTGATCTCATAAGTTCCGGCGCCGGAAACCAGCTTCCCATTCTCAATCTGGATCTTCCCGTCCCGCAAACGTGCACGCCCCTGCCAGCGTGCCACGCGTAGCGGCCCCTCATCGCTCGCTAAAGAGATGTGGGACAAAATGCCGTCCCGCACATCGAACTGCAGTCCACCCGCGGCCGATTCCCAGAATGCAGTCGAATCCGCGCCCGATGCCGTGAGCTGATAAGTTCCCTCGGCGGTTCCTGAAATCCACCGATCGTGCATCGCATCGGCCATCTTCCCCAGTGAAATCCCCGTCAGAGTTCCGCTCCCGCTGTAGACCGGAGACGCGGCCGCAAAATCCACCTGCCAATCGCCGCGTTGTTTTCCTCCCAGCACATCTGCGCGCAGCTCCGAAATCTTCAGCTTCCCGCGCTCCAGATCAAGCGAAGCCGAAACTCGCTCCGCGCCCAGGTCGCGAATGCGCAAATGTCCGATGCTTACTTTCCCCGATGCGCGCAAGTTTTCCAGAAACGCCGGTGTCTGCGGCTCCTCAGTGGCAAGCACTTGGTACCATCGGCGCTGGTTCGGTCGCGAACCCAACCACTTCGACAGTTCGCTCAGTCCGGCCTCTTCGCTGTTCAGATCGAAGCGTACCAGGCATGCCCCATGTATTCCGCAACCACGCGGCAAACTCATAGACCCCGTCCAGTGCGCATCCCCAGCCAGCGCGATCAGCTTCTCCATCCGCGCTTCATCGGGCAAGAGCTGTAATTCCGCCGAGGAGATTACAATCGGTCCATTCACTCCTCGCACCGCCGCCCGCACGTTGCGCAATTGCACAGTACCGGTCACTTGCGGCAAAGAAAAGCCGGAGGAACTGCCCGATATGTTCCCCGCCCACAAACCGGCAATCATCACCTTCATCTCAGCCGCGCCCTCGACGCTGGCACTCATCGCCGGCAGACCCAACAGAGTGGCCAATCGCAAAGTGCGCGACACTTCTCCGTCTCCGAGGATCACCATGCCGTAACCCGACCGCGCCACCCATCCCCGTGCCTCCGCTGGCACCGGCCGCCCCAGCGCGACTGGGAAAGGTCCGTACTCGACGTGCAGTTCGTCCGGAGCCGGCAAGATTCCGCCGTCCGCCTGGCGAGCTTGCTTACCCGGCGTAGCCGCGCGAGCCCTTGCCCGTCCCGAGCTCAGCACAAACGGTATGTTTTCGGCGACGAATTCCACTTTGGTGATCGCCGACTGCAAGCGAAGATCAGTAATTTCACCCCGGCCCTGAAACTCCGGTCCCTCTGGCGATGCTCCCGCTTCCTTCTCCGTGAAATTGCCCTCTACATTTCCCGCAGACATCAGATCCGGCGGTAGATTTTTCTTGGCGCGGCGGGCGAGTTGCGCCACTGCGCTCATCGGAACGTTTTCGAGCTTCATGGCTACATCAACCCGATGCACTCCCGGCAGCCCGGCATTGCCGCGCAGCGTGATCGTGCCGCTGCCCACCGGCGCGCTGCAGGAGATCTCATGCACCGTCGCTTCCACCGAACTGTAACGGCCGTCGCAGTGGGCCGCCAGCCGCAGTCCCTCGCTGCTCGAGATGTCGTAGCGGCGGAAGTCTTGTATCGACGCATCCACTGCGACCCGCATCGCCGCGGGGATGCCGCTCAAAGTCGCATCTAACCGCACTTCTCCCCGCCAGCCTTTATCGTTTCCCGTCACCAGTTTCGTAAGCTGTCCCAGTTGCGCGCGATTCCACTCCAGACTGAACTGCAGCGGCGTTTCGCGCAGGCTCCCGGCCCGCCGCCATGTTCCGTTCATCCGCAACAGGCCGGCGTCATTCAAACTCATATCGGTGCGCAGCGGCTCTGCCTTCAACCGCGCTCCCCACGTATCTTCTGATTCCTGCCACAACGCAAAGTCCGCATTCAGCAGGGCATAAGGCCTTTTTTCCTGTCCCGCCTTGAAATTGATGCGGCCCGAACTGGCTTCAATGTAGGGAAACCCAGGACGCGGTTCCGACTTCGATTTTCCCGTCGGCGCCAACGGCGTGTGCTCCGTGCGCTCCAGCAGCGCTTCCAGATTCCAGCGGCCGTCCGCCCGGCGCACCAGATTCAGACTTGGCTCCGTCAGTTCTAGCCGGGAAATGTCTAATCGTCCCCGCACCAGCGAGGTGAGCCGCACCACCGCCGTAACCTCAGGGGCGCGCAGCATGGGCTCCTCGCCGAATGTAGGGTCTTCGTAGATGACCAGGTTTTCGAGATCAAACCCAGGCCGTGGCAGGAATCGAAGGTGGACCGAACCAATCTCTGCCGGACGCGCCACCGCGCGGCCGATCGAATTCGCAATGCGGACCTTCAGGCGTGCCGCACCCGGACGCACCAGGAACAAACCCAGCACAATCACCGCTGCCGCGATCACCGCTCGCCGCTTGGAAAAGAAAAGCTTCAAGCTTCACCGCACCACTTTCAGCGTTCGCCCCCACCGCGTCTCATCAAAGAAGTGCAACACCACATGCGCCAGAAATCCCAACCGGTCCGCCATCCCGGTCTTCGTGTACTGGTCGCCCGGAGTATCAAATGACCAGTAGATGAACATAGGACGCCCAATCACATTTTCCTGCGGAATGAAGCCCCAGTAGCGGCTGTCAAGGCTTACGCCCCGGTGATCGCCCATGGCGAAGTAGTGTCCGGGGGGCACGACCAGATCTCCTCCCTCGACGTGCGAGGCCAGGTCCACGATCCAGTTCGGATAAACCCCATTCTCATCGGACGGGGGCACAGCCGGAAAGTCGTTACGGTAGGAATCGGCGAGATTGTCCGCATCATGCAAAACATAGGGCTCGTTCAGCGCCTCGCCATTCCGGTAAACCACCCCGTCGCGCAGGTGGATGCGATCTCCGGGCACGCCCATGATCCGCTTAACCACGTAAAGGCCAGCATCATGCGGATCAGGATGCAGAAACACAACAATATCGCCGCGCCGTACCGCACGATAGGGAAGCAGCGGCCCCACCCACGAAGTCGTCGGGGCAAACACCACGCGGTTTACAAACACGTGATCCCCGATCAGCAATGTGTTCTCCATCGAACTGGAGGGAATCTCGAACGCCTGCACCACGAATGTGATGATGAACAGTCCCGTCACCAGCACAGCCGCCAGCGATGCCAGAAACTCCACCGGAGTCTCTCGCGGCTTCTCTTCGACCTCGTTCTGCTCTTTACTGACTTTATTAGCCAATGTGGTTAATCCATCCAGTCTGGTCGTGAAGTTCTGCGGCAGGCTTAATTCACCAGCCGCAGCGTGCGGTTCCACCGCGTGATCTGAAAGACGTGCGTTACCACGTAGGCAAAGTGGTGCAGTTTATCACTCACCGAAGACGGCGCCGTTCCATCGCCCTCAGCTCCTTGCACCGACCAGTAAATCACCAGCGGCCGCCCAATAATATTAGCCCGCGGCACAAACCCCCAGTAGCGGCTGTCAGAACTATTGTCCCGATTGTCTCCCATCACAAAGTAATGCCCCTCGGGAACAATCAACTGTCCGTCCTCGACCAGTTTGCGCAACTGCAGCCACCATTCCGGCGTGGGACCCGACATCACATCCAGCCGCGGAAAATTATCCCGGAACACGTCATCTGCCGGCCGGATGAAGCGGGCGTACGGCTCCTTCAACGGCACGCCATTCACCAGCACCTGCTTGTTGACCAGCCGCACCCGGTCCCCAGGCAAGCCAATCACGCGTTTCACAAAATGCTGCGCCGGATCTACCGGATAATGAAACACCACGATGTCGCCGCGCTGCACGCGGCGGTAGGGCATGAAATAGTCCCCCACGCTGCCTCCGCCGTAGCACAACTTATTCACCAGCAGGTAATCGCCCACCAGCAGCGTGTTCTCCATCGACGGGGAGGGAATCTGGAACGCCTGCACGATGAATGTGATCACAAACACCGCGATCACCACGGTTCCCAGCAACGATTGTACCGAGCTGATCACGTCTGTTCCGACTCCCAATGCAGTTCTTCGATTGCCCGAAGAATGATTGCCCGAAGAATGATTGCCCGAAGAACGATCGCTTGAAGAACGATCGCTTGAAGAACGATCGCGTACATCCAAAGAACGATCCCCCGGAGAGTGAACAGCTGGGGAGGGATTGTCTCCGCCAGCTTCACCCGAAGAATGTTCGCCGGAAGACACCTCACCCGAAAGATGTTCGGTCGAAATCCGTTCGCTCGCAAAATGTTCGTCTGCGGGATTCATGTACTTCACTGCTCCAGCTTCTCTACTTCTCCGCGGACCGCGCCCCCCGCGCCACCCTCGCGCCCGCCGTTTGCGGCCGCGAAGCCAAATAAGACAGCAACTGCCGCGCCGCATCCTGCTCCGCCGTTTTCTTGGTCGTACCCTGCGCGCGACCCACAAATTCCGAGCGGCCTTCACCGCTCTTACTGTTCAGACGAACTTCCACCGTAAACGTCTTGCTGTGCTCCGGTCCCGCTTCCTGCACCAGCACATAAGAGGGCTGTGCCATGCCCAGTCCTTGCAGCGTTTCCTGCAGCGCCGACTTGAAGTCGGTCATGGGCAGCGTGCCGCCTTCGCGCTCCATCCGCTCCAACTCCGGCGACAGAATCTCCCTGAGGATGAATTCGCGGGCCGGTTCCATTCCGCCATCCAGATAAATCGCCGCCATCACGGCTTCCAGCGCGTCCACCAGCAGCGCCGTCTTGCTGCGGCCGCCGCTTTTCTCCTCGCCTCGGCCTAAGCGCAGATAGTGTCCCAGTTCCAGTCGCTGCGCCACCCGGATCAGGTGACGCTCGCTCACTACATGGGCGCGCAATTTTGAGAGCTCACCCTCGCGAAACTGCGGAAAACGCTGGAACAATTCCTCGCTGGTTACCAGCGCCAGGATCGCATCTCCCAGAAACTCCAGCTGTTCGTTGTCGTTAACCTTGTACTTGCTTTCCCCCGCCTGCTGCGCCTCCTGCTCCCGCGCCTGCGAGCTGTGGGTCAGGGCCTGGTCGATCACCGCCCGGCGGTGGAAGTGGTAGCCCAACGCCGTTTCCAGCGCAGTGATTTCCCGTTCTTTCATGATTGCATCGCCGAGCTGTAATCCAATTGTCATCCTGAGGCGGGCGGTTTTTTGCCCTCCGAAGGACCTGGGCGGGCCGCGCGAACCCACAGAGCCTGCCCTGAGAGAGCGCAAGCGACCGAAGGGCGCGTTTGGCTCGCCTCCTTAATCAATTCTTCGGAGCCGTGGGCGCCGAACCGCCAGTCAACTGTGTCAAGCGATCCTTCTCATCCCGCGCGGCCTTGCCCGCGGCTGTGCCTTCCTTGGTCAGTTCCACCGCTTGGTTGGCATATTTCATGGCCTCGGGATATTTGCTTTGCATATCCAGCGCCACCGAAAGCCGGAATACTGCGATCGGATCCGGCTCCTGCGGGAATGCATCGATCGACTTCCTCAAATTCCCTTCCGCATCCGCCCATGCTTTGGCGTTGAAATCAAGCGTCCCGAGAATCGCATAGGCTTCAGATCGCACATATCCCTTGAACGCGTTTAGTTGTTCCGGCGGGTAACCCGTGGGAACGTCCGTGTCCACAGTCACCAGCGCACGCTGCCCATCTTTTCTCGCTTCAGCCAGGCGCTGATCTTTGTCCAGGTCGGTGTCGCGTGTCCGCTCGGCCAGCACTTGCGACACGGTCACCAGCGCCTCAGGATCATCCGCATCAATGGCCAGGACCTTCTGCGCCATTTCCATCATTTTGTCGGCGTTGTTGGCTTGCTGGTAGCGGTGCATCACCTGGGTGTAGAGCAACTGCCGCAACTCGCTGTCTGGAAACTTTGTGGCAAAATCGCCTGCCGCTTTCTCCTGCGCCGCAGGATCCGTCAATGCGACCGCCGCGTTGTATGCGGCGAACTCCTCTTGCGTCTTAGCCATCGGTTTACGCTTGCCCGCCGGCGCCGCCGCTTGTCCGGGTGCTTGTCCGGTCCCTTGTGCCGCCGGGGCATTCTGTCCAGCGGGCTTGTCATTGCCCTGCGCAAAACTGCTCTGGGAGAAACTCACCGACATTCCCAGCACTGCGACAATGATCGCTGCTCGTTTCATGCTTTCTCCTTGGCTCGTACTGCCTGATTCGAACTCGCCAGCTTCCTAGCTTCCGCAACTCCAATCCACCGGTCTTGTACCCGCACTCGAATTGTAAACCGCCCAGCTCATCCTATTGCTGCGGCTTCGCCGGAGGCTCATACGCCTGCTGCAATCCCCGCTCTGCCGCCGCCTTGATCTCCGGCAATCCTCCGCCCGCGTTCAACGCCGCGCGGTACTCTTGCAACGCCGCCTCGCGCTCTTCTTTCATGTCCATAATTCTTCCCAGATACACGTGCGACCATCCCACCACCTTGGGATCCTGCGTGGCTGCAATCGCCTTCTGGAAATTATCCTGCGCCCCATCCCGGTTCTTGTTAGCCACCGCCACTTCCGCCAGGATAAACAGCGCCCGGCCCTGGTCGCCGATCTTCTTATCGAGCGCCTGCTGCGCCAGTTCCTGCGCCCCTTTGGGATCGCCCGCCGCCAGCCGCTTTTCCGCCGTTATCAGCATTCGCCGCTCTTCCGGACGCGACAGTTGCACTAGTTCCGGCGACGTCGCGCTGGCAAACTGCACCGCCGCCGCGGCTTTCTGTTCCCTGCCTAGGTCCACATTCGCTAGAAAATCGCCGTACGCCGCTCGAATGCCCGTGGGATCTTTCTCAAACGCCACCACTGCTTCGTAAAAGTATTTCGTCAGAATGTATCCCTGTTTCACCGCGTCATCCACGGCTTGTGCGCGCATTGCCTCCTGCGCCGGCTGCTTGCCTCCCGTGGTGCGAATCTCGATGGCCCGTATCAGGCATTCGGTCACCAGCAACGAGATGTCGGTCTTGAAGCTTTCTTCCAGCGGAGCGCGCTTCACCGACTGCAGCAGCGGTTCCAGCCGCTTGATAGAGCTGTAGTGCTTCTCCGCCAGCGGATCCAGCTCGTAATGCAGAAACGTGTGACGGATCTGTTCCATCTTCAGCGCCGACTTCGGCGCTTCTCCTGAAGGCGGGTTCGGGGCAGGGAACACAACCACGTAGTAATCCGTCCCGTAATTCCGCGCATCCGTCTCGTTCGGCGAACCCATGAAGTCCAGATAGATCGTGAACCTTCGTCCCAGATATTGCGACGAAGGCAGCTTTAGATAAATCTCGTTATCGAACACCATCTTCTGCAGCGGCTCATGGTACCGCCTCTGGGCCACCGTGTAATCGTTGCGGTGCCGCTCCCAGATCGAATGCAACCCGGCCTTTTCGTAGAAGGGCTCCAGCAGCTTCCCGAAAAGCGCAACCGCAGAGGCATCCGGAGGCAGATCCTCCTCTTTCGTGCGAGGCAGGAAATGCGGCGGTCCATCCACATACAACGCCAGTGAGATGTATTGCGACAGGTTGCGATTCGCATCGCTCGACACCACGTGGCCCTGGTAGAACTCGCACAGAGCCGTCCGCGCCGCCTCAGCCTCCTCCGAACCCAGTAAGTTTTTCTGGATCTCGGCCCGCACCTTGCTTCGGGTGACGTCTGAGATGGTCAAGTCCTGATCGTAGCCACAAGTGTTGAGCGCCGCCAGCATGGCAAAAATCGTCTCATTGCTGTCCAGCGTGATCAGAGACTGACTCTGCGGAACCTGATTCTGCGATGGTGGTTTCTGCGGAGCCTGGTTTTGCGGAGGCTGGTTCTGCGGAGTCGGAGTCGGTGGAGGTGGTTTCGGCGGAGCCTCCTCGTCCGGAGACGACTGATCCTTGGAAGAAGACTGTCCCTGGGATGATGGTCCCTGCGACGACTGGTCTTGGGAAGGCGACTGCCCTTGCGGAGGTGACTGCTCCGCCGCTGGTGCCTGGCCTTGCGGAGCCGGGCTCTGCGGAGGCGGTTTCTGCGGAAGCGGAACCGGATCCTGTGCTACGCACAACGGCGCCAGCAGCCCCAACAGGGCCGCGCACCACAGACTGCGCCATCGTAAACTCAGGAAACCCTCCACAGGATTGGCGGTCGGCCGAGCGGAGAACACCCTCAAGTGTAAGGACTTCCTCGCGGAGGGTCAAACCGGAACAGGGATAGGAGGTGGAGAAAAAAAGTCCGTCCTCCATAGTAACGAACCAGTAAACAGGGGAGCGGGGCGCGCGGCAGCACGGGGAGATCGGGTCGACGCCGACCGCATCCGAGGCACTGGCAAACCCTAGCGCAGTTGGCGGGCGGTGCGAAATTGCGGGATCGGCGGTTTCCATTTCATTGATGATTATGTCTCGCTGTCCCATCCGCGATCTATGAACGGCCACAGACAATCTGGCGGCCATTGGAACGTAGTCTTGGGTCTGGAGATTAAAAGTTCGGGGTTCCTCGGTTCCTTAGGGTGCTGGTCCGGGTCGGGCGAGGGGTCGGTAAATGGAACTTTGTTCTTCATGCCAGCGACGCTACCCTACCTTCCACATAAAGTTCATGTACGCTTCCATCGTCTGTGTCAACTGCGCATCCACCTCGTCCACAATTGTCATGACATCGGGTAAGAGCAAAAACGTAAGCAAGTCAAGGCCCTGGCGGCTGACTGGACTGAAGATAACGGGTAACATCGCCTCACGAGGCACGATTTTGCCTTTCTTGGGTGTAGCATGCCGATTTTGGCTCGTCGAAGATCTCTCGAATTTTCACCGCTAGCGCTCGGAGAAAAAACGGCTTCGCCAGGAAAGTATCGTTTGTGTCGAGAACGTCTTGCTCAAGGGTCTGGTTAGGAAAGCCCGATACGTAGAGAACCCGCAGGTTGGGGTAAAGAGGTCGCAACTGCTGTGCTAACGCTCGACCGTTCATACCTGGCATCACCATGTCCGTTAACAGCAGGTCAATTTTCCCCCTGAACTGCTGTGCAATCTGAATGGCCTTTCCCGGAAGACCGGCAACCAGCAAGTTATATCCCAGCCCTTGCAAGAACCTATGAGTGAGATGACGCAGTTCGCTCTCGTCCTCTACGACGAAAATGGTTTCCGAGCCCCGCAGAAATTTGTCGGGGACTCTCGGCGCGGCGGCCTGCTCTATGATTTGCTCCTTCGCCCTCGGTAGATAAATCCTGAGTGTCGTACCCTCGCCCAGCTCGCTGTTCAACAAAATGCTCCCACCGCTCTCCTTCACGATTCCGTAAACTATAGACAAACCCAGGCCCGTACCTTTTCCAATTTCTTTCGTCGTAAAAAACGGATCGAAGGCACTCCTCTGGCTCTCTGGCGACATTCCGGCCCCCGTATCATTCACAGTTAGCGTAACGTAGTTCCCCGGAGCAACGTCAGCCGGTTCGCCGCCACCCTGTTTCATTTCTCGATTGGCGACCTCGATGGTCAGCTTGCCTCCTTCGAGCATGGCGTCACGAGCGTTTGCCGCCAGGTTCATCAGAACCTGCTGGATTTGGGTAGGATCGGCCAGAACCGGGGCTTGCTGCTCCGAGAGAACGATACCAATCTCGATGTGTTCTCCAATTATTCGAGGGAGCATGCGGCCAGTTTCCCTCACTATCGAATTGAGATCAAAGACAAGTGGCGAAGATACCTGCTTGCGACTGAAGGTGAGGAGTTGTTTCGTCAAACTTACAGCGCGCTTAGATGCGGTGGTGATAGCCTCGACATATCGTCCTCGTGGGTCGTTGGCGGGAAGATCTTCTAGCAAGAGTTCCGAACTTCCCAAAATTACGCCCAAAAGGTTGTTGAAGTCGTGGGCCACTCCACCGGCCAGGCGGCCAAGGGCTTCCAGTTTGCTTGCCTGTTGTAATTGCTCTTCCGATCTGCGCAGCGCCTCCTCGGCGTGTTTGCGACGGGTGATGTCCCGGATGTTGCACTGGATGACTCGGGTGCCGCCAACTGTATAAACATTGCTGACAAACTCTACCGCAATTCGGCGACCGTCCTTGGTTTCGAGGGGCAAATCGTCGTAACGGATAATGCCCTTGGCTTGTAAATCCGCGAAACTTAAACGGCTGTGAGAAATGTCCTTGACGACGCCGATTTCCCAGAGATCCTTTCCCACCAACTCGGCATGCGAATATCCCAACAGGTTGGTCAAGAACGGGTTCACATCCACAATTTGCCCTGTCGCAAAATCGAGGATTAATATGCCGTCTTGGGCAGCTTCAAACAGCCTCCGGTAACGGATTTCGGAAGCTTGCAGCGCCTCCTTGGCTCGCTTACGCATCTTGATATCGCGAATAACACCGGAAACCAGCATACCCTCCTGCTCCTTAACGGGGCCCAAGGTGATCCTCACCGGGATTTCGCGCCCATTCTTGTTGTGCTCAACCATGGCTGCCGTACGTGTTATCGTCTGCCTGCTGCACATCCAGGGAACAATCGAGATCCTGGTGCGGTTGCGCTCCTCCTGCAATCATAAAACCAGTAGGGAACATTGCTCACTTCGGTCAGCTTTCGAACCGGCATTCCAGAACACGAGCAAATATAGAGGGTGTCCCTTTCCTGTAGTCCTTGTCGAGATATGATGTAACTGTGGACGCTGCTTCGTCGAGCGCCTCTCCAAACGTCTGGTGATCTGCATCCCGAAGAAATTCGAGCAGACCACCAGACACTCGAAGTGCTCCCGAGGGGGGAGAGGAAGCGTGTGCGACGGCGCTGCTTGAACGCGATGTGGGCGAGTGAATCCGCTGACCCGCCTGCGGCGATTTCGCGTTAAAGAACATCACCAGTCCACCGTTGCTGCACTTCGCGTTTTGTTACTGTTAGGCGCTGCACGTGCCGGTCCACCTCCGAGTAGTAACTAAGTCACAGAAAACACAGCCTCGGGATCTCAGTGGCGGAGTATCAACACTGTCGGAGACTGTCGATTCGACACTTCGGGTCTTAACTAAGTGGAGGTCCCAATAAACCTTAGGTGCTTTAAGCCAAGGTTCGTCACTTCACGGGCAAATGCGGTTCGGCCACACGGCCTTTCCCTTAAACGTAAAGATCTTTCCGCAGCGAAAATAGCTGGAAGGTGCGTTGCAAGCTGGATTAGGGGGCAGGTCACTTAAAGCGCTGCCTCCTTCGCAGGCCGAGTCCAGCGGTCCAGCTGCGCCATCGACAGTCGGGTGTTCCGAATGTATCTCCGGTGCAGCGTAGCGGGACCACCGCGGTTACAGCTGCGATGTATAGTGCTTGAGCCTACGGTAAAGCGTCGTTTTTCCGATACCCAATAGTCTGGCCGCTCGCAGCTTGTCGCCATTGAGTTCAGCGACGGCACTCAAGATCGTCTGCTTCTCGAGCTCTGCTATCCGAATGATCCTGCCGGCTTGGCCGTTTCCGTTCGAGGATTCCGGCCTTGGATAATTCGCAATCTCCGGTGGCAAATCTGTGGTGTGGATCAGGGAACCGCTGGTAAAGGCGCACGTGCGCTCCACGCAGTTCTCCAGTTCGCGCACGTTGCCTGGCCACTCGTAACCCATCATGGCCTTAAGCGCTTCTCCGCTGAAGATTTTCCCCTGTCCGGAATCGCCCGCAATGCGTTCCAGGAAATGCGCAATGAGGGGAGGAATGTCCTGCCGCCGCTCGCGCAGGGGGGGAATGCGAAGGCTGAGTAAGTTGAGACGGATGTAGAGGTCGCGCCGGAATGTGCCCTGCATCACGTCTTGCTCCAAATCACGGTTGGTCGCCGCCAGGATGCGAACGTTGAGGAGAGCACATCGGACGCTGCCGACCGTGCGAATTTCCTTTTGCTGGATGGCACGCAACAGCTTGGCTTGCAGATCGGCGGGAAGTTTACCGACTTCATCGAGGAACACCGTTCCGCCTTCGGCGATGGGCGTCAGGCCCTCATGGGGCTGGTCGGCACCGGTGAAGGTACCTTCGACGTATCCGAAAAGCGCACAATCGATCAGAGCGGGCACCAGTGATCCGCAATCGATCGGAATAAAGGGCTTGTCACGGAAAGGACCGGAATAGTGGATGGAGCGGGCGACCATCCCCTTGCCAGTGCCACTTTCGCCCAGGATCAGAACCGGGTGCGTGCTGTTAGCTGCTCTCGCGATGTTGCGGTAGAGCTTCTGCATTTCGAGAGTTCGACCGACGACGCCGAGCGCTTGCTTAGACCCACCTTCTCCCGCAGCAGACAGATTCCCGACTTCAGCTTTAAATGGCTGGCAACGCGCTCCAGTCGCTTCTGTTCGTCCCCCCTGAAGGGCTTGGTGACGTGGTCGTAGGCGCTGACGGCTATCAAGGTCTTGCTGAGCGTGCAAATCGAGGTAGGCCTTTGCAGCCCCCGTCGCCCGTTCTTGGCTTTCTTCCCGTTCCATTATGGACCTCGTTTCCCTGCGGAAAAACCAACACTCAGTACTCTGTTTGGTCTTCTTCGTCCATTCGGGCACGACCGCTACCAAAGGGTGTCGCTCCGACCAACTGGCTCGCCCCCGACAGTTCCCGTTAAAGAATTTCCATGGGTTCACCGTTGCCCCAGCTCGAGTTGCGTGTTGTAAGGCAGTGCATGTACCGGTCCATCTCCGAGTAATGACTAAATCATAGAAAACACAGCCTCGGGATCTCAGTGGCAGAGTGTCAACACTGTCTGGAGACTGACAATTCGACACTTGCGGCCTCAGCTAAGTTGAGATCCCACTAAATCTTTGGTGCTTTAAGCCAGGGCTCGTTACTTCACTGCGAAACCGCGATCCGTAGGGCCTCAAACGGTTCAGAAAGCCGGGAGATTGGCACAGAATAACTGCCCCGTCCGCCGTTCGCATCAAGCGCATGGCCGGGGCGCATTCGCCACATAACCAAAAGTACTCGATTCTGCATTTTGAAGGATCGGTTCTCGATCCATGGTCCACATCGTCTGCCTCAAGCATGAAGATCTTTCCACTGCGAAAATAGCGGAAGGGTTCGTTGCATGCTGGGTGAGCGCAAGTCGCTATCATGAGTCCTCCCGGAAAACAGCTGGCGCTGCAGCGCCTATAAACTTCGGATTCTTTGAGGCGCAGAACAAACCACTCTGGTTGCGGAGGAGTTCACTCTGACCGATGAACGAAACGAAGCCCAGTGACAAAGGCGTCGAGCCGATCTGTCGGTATCAAAAGTGTCGCTTCGGCGAATGAGATTCCTCTTCGCCATGGCTGATCCCCCGCTCCCTGCCTCGGAGGGTCCCTGCAAATGGTTCTCCACTTGATGTCGCCTTGTAAGTTACAGAAACAACGGGTCTAGCCCGTATCGGCGGCCCGCCGAGTGGCTCGGATGGCTGTCGAATCAGGATCCGCGGACTCGACACTTCGGCACGTCCGTGCCTTTTTCGATGCGCCACTACAAGTTTAGCGAATACCAGAAGATGTCCGACATTCGTACGACCTTTCGCATCTAGTCCTGGAACTCAACGGGACTGATGTTCAGTTTTTTCATTTTCGAGTAGAGGGTCGAGCGTTTCATTCCCAGTCTATTGGCTGCACCCGATGCGCCAGCTATCACCCCGGCCGCCTCTTTCAGAGCTTGAAGGATAAGCTCGCGCTCGACCTCTTGGGACATCTTGCCAGAAGATGGGTTTGCGTCCCTTCTTAGCGCGCTAAGGGGAACCCTCAGGACGGGTGAGTTTGTCAAAATCACGCATCGCTGAACCAGGTTTTGCAATTCTCTGATGTTCCCCGGCCAGCTCCAATTCAGCAAAGCATCCATTGCTTCGGTAGGGATAGTCGCAATCGACTTCTTGGCTTCACTTGCGTACCTGGACACGAAGTAACGCACAAGGGTAGGAATGTCACTTTTTCGCTCTCGCAAAGGGGGAATGTGAATCGGAAAGACATTGAGTCTATAGAATAGGTCCTGGCGGAAGCGACCTTCGGCGACACTCCGATGCAAGTCCTGATTTGTGGCAGCGATCAGCCGAACGTCGACCTTTATAGTTCGGTTACTGCCGAGCCTTTCGAATTCCTTGCCTTCCAGTACCCGTAACAACTTCGGCTGAATCGTAGCCGGAAGGTCGCCCACTTCGTCTAACAGCAGGATCCCTTTGTGAGCTAGTTCCCAGCGACCGACGCGCCTATCGATCGCTCCGGTGAACGCCCCCTTTTCGTGTCCAAATAGCTCGCTTTCCAACAACTCTGTGGGAATCGCAGTGCAGTTGACGCTGACAAACTTGCTGGCGGCCCGCGGGCTGAGCCGATGAATAGCACGGGCTACTAACTCCTTACCGGTACCTGTTTCGCCCAGCAGCAGTACCGTCGCGTCCGTGGCAGCCACCGCCCTCACCTGTCTTAGCAGTTCTTGGAGAGGAGCGCTATTCCCCACGATTTCGGGGAAAGTTTCGCCCTGTCCCGCCTGATCTCCCAGATCGAGATCCTGGAGTGCTTGTTCGCGCCCTGGCGTTACGACCGAGGTGGCTTGGGCGCAATCTGCCTGCGCGATAAGCCCATCAGATGAAAGTGTGGTGTCCAGGAATTGAGCGATCATTGCTGCCGAACGGCGAAAGAACTCAAGAGTCGCAGTCGTCTTGGGAATGACATGCAAACTGCCATAGCCTATTGCTCCCAGCTTGTGACGGCTTGTCGTCAAGGGAAAGACATAGTAAGTACGAACGCCGAGTTGGCGAAGCGACTCCAGGAAAACGGGCAACTTGGGTTCGGTGTCCAAGTCTTGGACAAGTAGGGGCCGTTGATTCTTCCAGGCCCATCCGCTTGCACAAGTGTAAGCGGGAATGGATTCATATCTTTTCTGCGCGTGGCCCGCCTTCCAAGCGTCCAGGTGAATGCTTTCCCTACTTGAGTCGTAAAGACCCAATGTGACAAAGTCAAAATTCAAGGAATGCCGCAGGCGAAGTGCCAAGGTGGTGAAAAAAGCATCTGCTGTCGGGTGGCTAATGGCCAGCTGTGCCAGATCGAGTAGATTGCTATACTCGCCGGCTGTTAGCTCTGAGAGATCAACGGAATCAAAAGCAAGTCTTTGCTGCGGCATACTCTCTCACAACTGATGGTCCGCTTTTCGCGTCGAACAACGTTTCACAGTGTCACGCGTTGCTGACACTAATGAGAACCACAACACCTTGTCCCAGGAGTGTTCCCGCATTCTCGAAATCGATCTTTACAACGATCTACGTTGGCGATATTAACAAGTTAATCATGCGGGACGCGATCGTCCAGTCACTACGTGGGGACATCAACGACGAACTCTGGCCGGGGCATGCGCAGCGCATGAATCTGCCGCCCTAAACCTTCGTATCACGTTCACGAATGGTCAGTTTCGCGTGGTAGTATGAAATTAGGATTAGCAATCGGTGTGAGGCGGCCTGAGGGGGGCCGCTTCTGACGGTGAGGCGTTAGTGCAGTTGCCTCTGTCACAAAACGAAAGTTCCCGTCTCGAAAGTCTTCGTACCTTTCGCGTTCTGGGAACATCCCGCGAGCAAGTGTTCGACGACATCGCCCGTCTGGCTGCTATTATCTGCGATACTCCAGTCGCCGTCATCGGTTTCGTCGATGAACAAAGGGTATGGTTTAAGGCGAAAGTCGGCGTTGACTGGGATGAGATTCCGCGAGACGGCTCGTTTTGTACCTATGCGATCTCGCAACCCGACGTCCTGATCGTCCCGGATCCGCTCCTTGACGAAAGGTTCATGAACCACGTCGAAGTTACGCAGCTCGGAATTCGATTCTACGCAGGAATACCGCTAATTGCCGATGACGTCCACGGCCTAGGTGTGCTAGCCGTGATGGACCGAGTGCCGCACCTCATGACAGAGGAGCAGAGCGATTCCTTACGCATACTCGCTCGACGGACAATGCGAGAGCTGGAACTACGACGGACAAGAGAAACTCAATCGCCGCACCGCCGACTTCACCTGGCGCCCCCCCAGCGTTCCGTCACCATCTTGATAGTCGAAGACAACGACAACCTTCGAAACCTTCTGCATAGGACGCTCGAAGGCGACGGGTTTACTGTCTTTCCTGCCGCCGATGGTGCGGAAGCACTCCGCTTGTGCCAGCAACGCGATGGCAAAATAGACATTGTGGTGAGTGATATTGTCATGCCCCGGCTCAACGGCCTTGAGCTTGCTGAGCGAATTCGTGTGGCTCGCCCCGAGACGAGATTTCTATTTATAACGGGCTTTGGTGATCAGTTTCCAGAATTGCGTGAATGGACCAAGTACGGCGCCATCATTCTGGAAAAGCCCTTCCTCCCTTCAGAACTCCTGCATAAAGTGGAAGACACGCTCACCCAGGGAAATACAGCCACAGGTACCGAAGGATAGACCCACCCGCTCCGCCCCCCAACCGCGCGCCCCGCTCCCCTGTTTACTGGTTCGTTACTATGGAGGACGGACTTTTTTTCTCCTACCTCTCTATCCCGTCAAACCGGAACAGGGTAAACGAGAAGCTGTTCCGCCGGTTCACCCCGCCCGCCGTCAGGCGTCCATAGGTCCCGTGAGTGTCGAAACTACTCCAACCCGGACTGCGTTAGCTTGACCGCGCAGTACGCTGCAGTGGTTCCGCAAATGGAATTTGACGTCGCCAGAGTGCCGAAGTAGATGCTCGACGCCTGTCCCTCGCTGGAATTGTTGTCCACGATGATCCCGCTGGTTCCGCCCGCGACATCGGTAGTGTTCGTCGCCAGAGTGGTCGCAAGTGCGCCCGAAGCAACTAAGAGCGAGTCAGGCAAGAGGAAGGAATACAGTTCTGTTGTGTTTTCAGCTACTCCCATGAACAGGTAGTCCGGTCCGCCCGTAGCGGTTGCGCCGGTCACAGTGCATCCGGAGCCCGTAGTCGCCGTGGGGATGGTGGAGTCGAACGTGAAAGTCGTTGCGGTCGCCGAAACCACGGTTTGCATTCCACCATTGATGGCAGTGATGTCGGCGGCCGTGCAGTTGTTGGTGGCGTCGGCAGTTACGCCTGAGACGGTAACCATGTCATTGGCGGCGAGAGTGTTGTTCGCAGTGACCGTGACTACTGTCGTGGAGGCGGTAACCCTTGTCACGGTGAATGTCTGGCTGTTGTAGAACTCCGTGAGCGGCGAGACCGGCGAAGCGTTGGTGCCCATTTGAGGCTTGTCGCCGTTGAGCGGCGTTGTCTGCATGGTGGAACTGACGAACTGTAATTCTTTGAGCTGTTGGCCGCCGGTGCCGGAAGTGGCGCCGATGATCTCCCCGTTGTTCGCCGCCGTGGCACTACTAATGCCCAAGGCATAGTAGCGTTCGTCCGGGGTGGGTGCGTAGTTTGGATAGCCGGCGACCATACAGCTTTGATTTGCGCCCGTGTCGAGACCCGCATACACATCTGCGGTCAGGGTATTGCTGGTGAAGCTGAATTGGACAAGGCCGGTGTTGCCCTCTATTCCTGTCTCAGCCTCGCCGGTGGTGTTGGGGTTGCATGCGGTTATGACGTACCCTACCCCGTTAGTAGAGTCGAGGACGACGGCATCGCGAATGCCGCCGTTGATCGCGCCTTGGTTCGTGGTCCCGTTTACGCCGAGAGCAAGTGCCGTGGCCGCCGTGGCTCCGGCGGATGTCAATTCGTATAAGTTAGAGCTGCTATCGCCGACAAAAATATTGCCTGTATCACCGGCATCCACCACCGGGGCCGAGAGGTAATTCGATCCGGGGATGACAGTTGGGCCGGCGAGAGTGCACCCGGTGCCGGTAGTCGCGGTGCCTATCGTGGCGTCGAATGTGAACTGAGTGGTGCTGGCCGAAGCAACGGTTTGTGTTCCATTGATGGCAGTGACGTCAGCCGCGGTGCACTTGTTACCGGTGTTGGTAGTTACGCCCGCGATGGTGACTAATTCTCCAATACTAAGCGAGTTGGCCACGGTGACCGTCACTACCGTTGTGGTTGCCGTTACCTTAGTCGGGGCGGCTGTGGCGGGGGTGGCGCTTACCTGGACTGGAAAATTCCCTCCCGCATACGCCGGCGTCCCGTTGAACGTAGGGGTGATCGCATACAGATACCCGTTGTTGTCGCCGACGTAGGTAGTGTCGTTGGCATAGTCGGTGAACGGGGATGAGAAGCTATCCGCCGCACCAGCCACACCGGTCGCTGCATTGGCGGCGACCAGGCCCAGAGGAACCATGAAGTCTGTGGCCGTGCTTCCCGAACTGCTTCCCGGGATAACTGGATTCGTGGCGCAGGTCGGCAGCGTGGTCCCGCCGTTGTTATTGCTGGCGCAGCCGGTGCTGGCTCCATACTCGGTGCTGCCGCTCGCGAACGTCAACACATGCAGGATTGCTCCGATGTTCGGGTCATTCTCCACGTAGGTGACTTCTGTGCCACCGACCGAGAGTCCGGGCGACGTGGCAACCGGTCCGACTCCAGACGCATAGGAAAAGATGAATTCCGGATTCGTCAGACCACACTGCGATGTCCCGGATCCACTGTAAAGGTGATTGAAGGCGACAATGTTGGCTTGAGAGCCGTTCGTTCCGGCAGCAACGGTGCCCCAGCTGAAATTCGTTAGCGTCTCGGCGTCACTCAGCGTGACGCGGCTTCCTGGCGTGAGCGCATACACGGTAACCGTAGCTCCCGACGCAACCGCTACGACGCGGTCGAGAGCCGTGCTGCTGAGGTTCCGATTAATCGCCGCCGCCAGGTTGGTCGCGTTGGTGGCAGTCGTGGTGGACAATTCGAAATCGAGTCCTGTGTTCGTGGTGCTCGACGCGGTTAGGGTCAAAGAGACCGCGGTTCCGACCGTCGGGGTTACGGTGACCGACGTGGTCTGGCCAGACGTCGGTTCGCCGGTGAAGGTGCCGACCACACTAGCGCGCGTGTTCCCGGTCGATGCGTTGACGGGGAATACCACGAAATCTGAGGTGCAGCTAGGCGTCGCGTTCACGTCGAAGGAGTACTTCGCGGGAAACATGCCTTGAGCCATGCCGCCGGCGCCCAGCGAAACGGCCCAGTCCCTCCTCATGTCGGCCCTTGGCCACCTCCGCCGTGCTGGCCGCCTCCCCGGCACCCTCCACCGCTTGCGGATCAGGCCCGAACCTGCCGGCGCATTCCCATGCACAAGCCACTCTGCATAGGCCCGTGGCTCGTTCCACATCTTTGCTGCCTGCTCCGGTGTGAAGCCTGCGGTGAAGAGAACATGCGCTGAGCTCCAATCCATCGGCACGGGGATCGAACCATCCGGCCTGCCGAAGCCCTGCGCGAATAACGACGCAGTAAAGCTAACCGCCAGCCCGAACGCCACCAGCAGCAGTCCGGTGCACCTTGCAACAAAGACTAGATTCGCCTTCCGCAGAGTCCTGAAAGCATTCACTGCCACCGCGCCTCCGAGTCTGGAGAGGAATTTCTGATTTAACCCGTAAACGGAATTGAGGTACCGATACTCCGGCGAATGCGTACACCTATCGTTTCGCCTGCGATATCGCGGCCGACGATGTCTAGTGTACGGAACGAACTGGGTGTTGTCCCCCTTTGGACGGTAGAGCGTTCCTTACTAGTACCCTCCCCTTCGGAGTACCTTGCGTTTCAAGCGCAGGGGCAGATCTGAAAAATCGGGCTTTCGATAGGGCCGGAATTTCAGGCGAGCCGGAAAGCAGGATCTGGAGGCCGGCGTCTATCCTCGCACGCTAATCCTCGAAAACGACAACACCGCTCGCGACGAGATCGGCCGTCCCATCGACATTGCCGGACGGAACGTCGTAAAGATCAGCATCCTCTTGACCTGCGGCAGCAACTCCTGAGATTCCCCAGGATCGGAAAGGATCTTGTAATCATCCACCCGCCCGCGCGAATCCACGTGGGCTTCAATCACCAGCGAGTCCGTATTCATCCCGCTCAGCGTCGTCCCGAAAACGCTCTCCTGCAACTCCGGCCCGGTATTCAGCACCAGCGGCACATCTTGATTGTTCGCCTGCACTTCTCCTGGCATCGCCAGGATGGCCGTCACTAAACCAAAAATCAGCAAAGCGCAGACCAGGCCCGCCGTGGCCGGCACCATGAACGCGTTCACCGCATTTTCCAGCCGCATGCGCAAGCCTTCAAACTGCGGACGCCGCGTCTCCGCCGCCTCCCGCGAAATGGCTAGACGCAGCTTCAGCCCAAGGTCGGCCGGCTGCTGCACGCGCCCCACGCTCATCAGCAGTTGTTGCGTCTGCCGCAGCATCTGGTACTCCCGCCTGCACTCCGCACACCCCTCCAGATGCGCCTGCAACCCCTGCATCTCGGTCCCCGTCACCGCCCCATCCAGATACGGCGACAATAATCCCGTCACGACCGCGCACTTCATCCTCGCCCGTGCAATGGATTTCCTCGCCACATACCTCATGGCATCACCTCGACCCTTCTTCCCCCTCCAGCAACCTGGTTCTGCAAATTTCGCGATCGCAAACTCGTCTCTTCTTCCGGCGCGGTGAGTCCCAGTTCGCCACCCACCTCACGCACATATGGCGCCAGCCTTTGCTTCAACGCCTGCCGCCCCCGCGTGATCCTCGATTTCACCGTCCCCAGCGAAATCTGCAGAACCTCCGCGATCTCCTCATAAGACATTTCTTCCAGATCGCGCAGAATCAGCGCCGTCCGGTACGGCTCAGCCACCTGCCGCAACTCCGCATCCACGCGCTTCTGCACTTCCCGGTGCGCCACATTATCAAACGGAGAATCGTTGTGGTCGGTCAGCGCGTTTTGCATTGCCGTGTTCTGCATCGACCCATCCCCGTTCGCCAACCCATCCGACTCCACTGGTTCTATTGAAGTCTCGTGCGCCTTGTGCCGGAACCACCACCGCTTCCGGTTGGCCGCTTCATGCAACGCGATCCGGTAAATCCAGGTCTTCAAACTCGATTCGCCGTGGAAGCTCCTCATCCCGCGAAACACTTTAAGGAAAACATCCTGCGTGGTATCCGCCGCGTCCGCCGGATCGCTCACCATGCGGTACACCAGCCCGTACACCGGCCGTTGAAATTCACCAATCAGCCACGCGTAGGCCTCTTCCGACCCGGCCTTCAGGTCGGCGACAATCGTCGCCTCCTGTGCCCGTGCTCCGATGGCGCTCGCCAGATCTCCCAAGGGTCACTCCCGCGGTTACTTCGCGTACTGCGTGACTACAGCTTGATTATAGGATTCTTCGCCTGATCCCCAACCGAAAAATCGCCTGCCGCCCCTGGCTTACGGATTAGAGGTCACCGCCGTATGTTACCGGCGCAAACCTGATCGCATGACCTAGTGGAGATAGACTCCGGCCAGCCATTCCAGGTTCCCAGTTGTAAGTGGCGTATTTACAGCGGCTTAACTAGTTGGGGCCTTCGTCGCCTGGGGCAGGAGGCGGCTTCCTCTTCCCAGGTCGATTCCGCTGCGACGCGGTGACCGGTTTCCCCGCAGGGTTGAAGTAGGCATCGCTAAACACGACGTCGCCCTGAAAGCTCTTCATGCTGTCGCGATAGCGCTGGCCGGAAATCGCCATCCGGATCTCCGTTTTCGCCTCTTCCAGCGTCAAGTTCTGCTTGCCGATCATTTTGTAAATAAAGTGCGCGCCCCCTGGGTCGGAGAACACCTCTGACACTTCCCCCGGCTTCAAGTCCATGACCGCCTCATGCTGCGGAGGCAGCGTCGCACGCCGCACCTTCTCCATCTTCGTATTGGAGCGGGTTTGCGGAATTCCGGCTTCCGCGTAGGCCTCGTTCTGCAACTTGTCAGGATCTTCTCCGTGAACCGCGCGGGTACGGAGATCGGCCGCGAGCTTCGCCATCGCTTCCTCATCAGCTTTGGGTTGATCAGAGCTGGTTTGCGGGTCTCCACGCTCCCCGTGAGCGGCCTCGCTTTGCTTGGAGCGGGGGACAAAAATCCGCGCCATCGCAGCCTCCTCATAAGAAGCCTCATTCTTTTTGTAATAGTCAGCGAGATCGGTATCGCTGATGTTGTCGGCGTCCGCCTGCAGCGCGCGGCTCAAATCCTGAGCAAGCAGTTGCATGCGTGCATAGCCCATCTCTTCCTCGAACGCGGGCGTTTTATCGAGGCCACGCTTTTCCGCCGCGGCCGACATTCTAAGATTGCGCGCATAAGCGTTCGCCACCTTGAGACGAAGCGAGGCCGGCATTCCCGGCTGCAGCGCCTCAGTAAGCTTCTCAAATTGCGCCCGGGTGATCACGGTTTTGCAAGCCGCGCCGCCCTGCGTCGGATCAGCGCAGAAACCATTCACCGTGATCACGGCATCGTTAGGCCCAACCTTTATTTCCGGGACTTCACCGGCCGCGGGGGCTGTAACCTTCGGCGCAGCTTGCCCGTAGCTTAGACTGGCGACCAGCAGAGACACGAAACCGACAAAACACGGTAAACGCATGTCTCCGTATCCCCGCGGTCGATGCTGCCAGGCAAATAAAACGGGCACGCAGCCAGGCTGCGTGCCCCGGTTGAACTCAGCGGCCAACCTACTCATCATTGCTCATAGGCTCCCATGTTGATTTGTCCGTCGGCATTCACCCGCGGATTGCCGTTGAAATCCACCGTGCCGAAGTCGGCCGAACCGAGGCTGGCGTTGCCCTTGTTCTCCGCCGGAGAACTGGTCGAAATGTCAAAATTCGGCGTCGGTGAGCACGCCGTGATCGGTGTCGGAGGTCCGCTTTCCTTGGTCGACGTGCAGCTGGGTACAGTCACGTAGTCGGGATTCGCAAACACCGAATTCGCATCCTGCCCGGTCTTCGACTGATAAGACGCGAACGAGGAATAGCTTTTCCCGTTCAACTCAAACGTCGTAGTCGAGCTGGCCGTGTAGTAGTCGTTATAGTTCGCGGTCACTCCACTGCCCGACACGAAACCGTACATGAACAGGCCCTCCGCGCCGGTATAGACAATATTGTTCTCGAACAAAATCCCCGTAGCCCGGTACTGGATCTGGAACTCACCGCTGCCCGTCTTTTGCGTGTCGTTGTCATACAGGCTGTTGTTCACAATGGTGATGTCGGTGCTTCCCCCCGTTCCAGTCTTGGCATAGCCTCCCACCGAAACACCGCACGAATTCGCAGCGTAGATCAGGTTGTTCCGGATGATCACGTTGCTCGAGACCTCGCCCGAAGTTTCGCTGGCGGCCTCAATATTCAGATCGTTGCCGTAAAGCGTATTGCGCTCGAACGTCACCTCCGTGCAGCCGTCGCAGTACAGGCCATCCTCATCGTAAGAATTACCTTCCCCCGGATTCTTAAACGCGCTGTTGTTGTAGATCAGGTTTCCGTACACGTCTCCGTTCTTCGCCTGATCGTAGCCCGTCGGGCCGACTCCCTCGAACCCAATCGCATCCATGCCAATGTTGTCATTGTCATAAATGGTGTTGTTCGACACGACAAAGTTCTGCACGTTGCCGTTATAAGTAGTCGTCTCGCTTTCACCGGTCAGGCATCCCGTTACCGTATTGCCGCTGACAGTCACGCTAAGCGGAGTGGAACTGGTCCCGAAAACCCCGATCCCATACGCGTTCCCGCTCTTCCCCGCCGTGGTTTGGATGTTCTTCACTGTGTTGTTAAGAATGTTGATCCCGCTTCCGTTGCCGGCAATAAGAATTCCAGCGGGAACGTCTGCCTTTTTTGCAGTCTTGTAGTTTTGAACCGTGAACCCCTCAATAGTCAGATAGCTCACCCCGCTCGTGGCGCCGATTGTGAACAGCCCTTGCGTGTTGCAGCAGAGAAAGCCGTTGCTGGTGGCGAAGCTCGGTGTCGTGCAGCAGGCCACGCTCGTGCCATCCACAATAGCCACGCCCTGTCCATTGAAAACGATCGGTGCCGAGGACGTCCCCGAGTTCGCGAACAACACGCTCTCGCTATAGGTTCCAGCTCCTACATAGACGGTGCTTCCCGCCGTCGCTTCCAGAGCCGCGTGCCCAATGGTGAGCCAGGGCGCGCTCGCACTGCCGCTATTGGAGTCGCTGCCGGTCTTGGCAACGTAGTACACCGAGGCCTGCGCGCAGCAACAAAGCACGAGGCAACTGGAGACGAAGAGAAACAAAGCGCGAATCAATTCGCGCCGTAGCCCTGATTCCGTACCGCGGTGAAAGCGATTAGTCATTGCAAGCCTCCTTACGGGATTCTCAGTTTTCCCTCGAAAATGGACTCTCCGCGCAGACTCAACGGTGGATATATTACGAACAATTATTTTTACTTTCGCTTTAGAACGAATGTCAAGAAGAAAGAAAGGAAATAGAAGCGACCAAGGAGAGCCGTTCCGGCGCGGGAATGACAGGCATCCACCGGGTAATTTTTCTTGAGCTAAGGGCTAACGATGAGCCCGTCGCGGTTGTCGGGCTATGCTTCGACCGCTGAAGGCTAGCTGTCGCGTAGCCCTACGCCGTCGCGGTTCGAGTCTGCTCGCCGAGGTTCTTAAGAATCTTCTCCACCGCCGCCAGCAATTTCTCCGGCCCTTTATCCAACTCGAGAGCTGACTTTTTGAGGAACCCGGCAGCTCCATCTTCCCGCAACCGTGCCGCGTTCTTCAATGACAGGCCTGCAATCACGACCACCGGGATCGCCTTGGTCGCAGGATCCTTCTTCAGCTCGATGAGCACATCTTGTCCGCTCAGTTTCGGCAGCAACATATCCAGCAGAATCAGATCCAGCAATTTCTCCCCCGCCATACGCAGAGCCTCCTCGCCGTCTGCTGCGCTGCTCATCTCATAGCCCGCACGCGCCAGCGCGCGCTCCGTCGTCAGCCTCAAGAAACTTGCTGTCCTCGACAAGCAGGATCTTGGTCATTGCTCCCAGCGTTTTCGCTCTGTCCCGTGGATACTTGTCCTATCGGCAGATTGGGAATTCAGATAAAACAGAAAGTCTGCACCGTGCAGTCACAACCTTAGAGTCGCCTCAGAAACTCCAATAGAACAAATCGCCGTTGGCCGCGCCATCGACGGCATTCATTAGCGGCCCTGCACGTAAGTGCGGGATACGCGCTGCCTCATGAGGAATGCCGTGGCCGAGCCCCGCCACGCTATTGGCGTCTCCGGCCCAAGGGTGTACCATCCTACTGTCTTTCTATAGAACGAAGAACGAAAAAGTAAACGATCGAAGATCGACTGAGTCAGCGGCCTAATCGTTAGCGAAACCGTCAGGGTACCGAGGAGGAGCCGTGCCACACAGTCGGGAAGTCCCCATCCCGCGCCATGCTCTCAAGGCGCGCTTCACCATCTCTTTATTTCTGTTCTCGTGCGCCCTCCCGGCGCTCGCGCAAAAGACAGAACAAAACAGCAACCCTCCAAAGTACGACCTCCAAACCGAGGCAAAAACCAAGGGAGTAGTGGACGAAGTGAATCTTCTCTCTTTCGGCACCAGGAAAGACTTCACCGAACTCGTCCTCAAGAGCGGAGATGACAAGCTCCTCATCTACGTTTGTCCCAAACCATTCCAGGAGGAGATGGGCATCACCTTCACCAAGGGAGACGAGATTGCCGTCACCGGTTCCAAAGTCAAGCAGGACGCGTCAGACATAATCCTCGTGCGAGAGCTGGTAAAAGGCACGGACACCCTCATGTTCCGCGACGACAAAGGCAAACCGGTATGGGATTGGCACACTGGCAAGTAGGGTCGGAAGTTGTTAAGCGCACGCTGCCGGCTCGTGCTCCAAGCCGGATGCCTCAACCATCCTTCGTTGACTAGCCAGTGCCGCGTCCGTAAGATGAAGCGACCCAAAAATCGGCGTTTCCCCTGATCGCCTGAGATGATTCACTAAATTCATCGACTAGAAACTGATCGGCCAAAAATGATCGGCCAAACCATTTCCCACTACCGCATCGTCGAAAAGCTCGGCGGTGGCGGCATGGGCGTGGTTTACAAAGCCGAGGACACGCGCCTGCACCGCTTCGTCGCCCTGAAATTCCTTCCCGACGAAGTTGCCCGCGATCCGCAGGCGCTCAGCCGTTTCCAGCGCGAAGCCCAAGCCGCATCCGCTCTGAATCATCCCAACATATGCACCATCTACGACATCGGCGAGCAGGACGGCCAGGCCTTTATCGCCATGGAGTTTCTGGATGGCGTAACCCTGAAGCACCGCATCGCCGGGCGTCCCATGGAAACCAGCCAGATTCTTTCCGTGGCCATCGAAATTGCCGACGCCCTCGACGCCGCTCATGCCAAAGGTATCGTTCACCGCGACATCAAGCCCGCTAACATCTTCGTCACCGAACGCGGGCACGCCAAGATTCTCGACTTCGGACTGGCCAAGGTCACGCTCGCCGGCAGTTCCACCAGCCAGATCGCCGCGCTGAACACCGTCACCGGTACCGTTGACGAACAGCTCACCAACCCAGGAACGGCCGTCGGCACAATTTCCTACATGTCTCCCGAGCAGGCCAGAGGCAAAGAACTCGATCCCCGTACCGATCTTTTTTCCTTCGGCGCAGTCCTCTACGAAATGGCGACCGGCACACTGCCCTTCCGCGGAGAAAGCTCAGCCACAATTTTCGAAGCCATTCTCAACCGCGCTCCAGCCGCCGCCATCCGCATCAACCCCGATCTGCCGCCCAAGCTCGAAGACATCATTAACAAAGCTCTCGAAAAAGATCGCGACCTGCGCTACCAGCACGCTTCCGATATGCGCACCGACCTGCAACGGCTGAAGCGCGACACCGATTCCAGCCGCCAGATTCCGGCGGCCAGCGCCGAGTCAGCAAGTTCCGCCTCAGTAGCCGCCCAGCCCGCGCATGCCTCCAGCAGTTCCGCCGTTGTCACCGTCGCCAAGCAACACAAACTGGGACTCGGCATCACCAGCCTGGTTGCGATTCTCCTCGTCGGTGCGGCTTCGTACGGCGTTTACTCCTTCCTCTCGCGATCGAAGCCGGCTCCGTTCCAGAACTCTTCCGTCAGCAAGATAACCGAGACCGGAAAAGCCACGCTCGTTGCCATCTCCCCCGACGGCAAATACGTCCTCAACGTCATCAACGACAACGGCCAGCAAAGCCTGTGGCTGCGCAACATCCCCACCGGCAGCAACACCCAGGTCGTCGCTCCTGCACCGGTGGGTTACCAGGGCCTGCGCTTTTCTCCAGACGGCAATTACTTGTATTTCATTCGTACGGAAGCCGGGAGCCGCTCGCTGAAGTACTTGTACCGCGCTCCAGTGCTCGGTGGCACTCCAGAAAAGCTGGTCACAGACATCGATTCGAACATAAGCTTCTCTCCGGACGGCAAGAAATTCGTCTACATGCTCGCCAACAATCCGAAGGTCGGCGAAGTCCGCCTGATCATCCGCTCGCTCGAAGGGAGTGAAGAAAAAACCCTGGCCACGAGCCCCATCAGTGAGCAGTTATTCGATCCCGCCTGGTCGCCGGACGGCAAGACCATCGTCAGCCCAATTTCTCAGCCGGGAGATGCGCTCTCCGGCTTGGTTGCGATCGACGTCGAGAGCGCCAAACAGAACCTGTTCGTAACTACGAATGAGATGTACTTACAGAAGCCGGCCTGGCTGCCCGATGGCAGTGGCCTGCTGGTTTTGGGCGCTGGTCCTTATTTCACCCAGGTGCAGATCGTTTTTGTTTCGTTTCCGTCCGGCAAGATTTTCCCGGTCACGCGCGATACCAACTCTTATGTGGACCTCAGCCTGGCCGCCGACGGTCACGCTCTGGCGACAGTCCTCAGCCAGACCCATCTCACTCCCTACGTCATGCCCGATGGCGCCAGCGGTTCCCAGGCCCGGCAACTGACCACGGGCTCGCCCGTCACCAATGTTTCGTGGACCCGCGACGGCCAACTCATGACCTCAGCGGGGGCCAACGGTCTCACCCTGCTCAATCCGGACTCGGGCGTCAAAACTCCTTTCCTCTCGCAGCTTCGTTTCGCAAATTTTGCCCGTGCCTGCTCCGACGGACACGTGGTCTTCTCCGCCGAACCCGCGGCAAAAGTCCAAAACAACGTCTGGGTAGCGGATGCTGATGGCGGGAACTCCAACAAACTCACCGCCGGGAAATTCGACTTTCTTCCGGTCTGCACTACCGATGCCAAGACCGTGCTCTACGAAGACGCGGACGGAAAGCTGGAGAAGGTTCCGCTGCAGGGTGGCGCCTCACAAAAAGGCCCAGAATTTGAGGTTTTCAGCCGCATCGCGGTCTCCCCCGACGGAAAGCTCGCGGCTTTCGTCACTTTCCGCTTGGGCGACCCCAAAGAAAAGCTGGTCATGCTGTCTCTCGATTCCGACCAGACGCCCCGGTTCCTGGAATTCGAACGGTCCCGCGTGGAGTCTCTCGGGAATTTCGGGGATGGGCCAGTCATCTTCACTCGCGACGGCAAAGGCGTTGTCTACCCCGTGCGCGACGGCAATGTCGATAATCTCTGGCTCCAGAATCTCGACGGTTCGCCCGGAAAAGCAGTTACCGATTTCAAGTCGGAACTCATCCGCGATTTCGACTGGTCCTTCGACGGCAAGCAGCTCGCCGTCATCCGCGGCCACCGCGAATCCGACGTCGTCCTCTTCCGCAATTCTGAGAAGTAACCTCTTACCCTGGAGTCCCAGCTAGCGGCAGCCAGACTTGAAACCGCGTCTCACCGGGCTTCGAACTAACCTGAATATTTCCCCGGTGCTTCTTCACAATTCGCTGCACCGTGTCCAGCCCGAGTCCCGTGCCTTCTCCAACGCCTTTGGTGGTGAAGAATGGTTCGAAGATGTGCGGCAGCACCTCGTCGGGAATCCCCGGACCGTTATCGGTAATCTCGACCACGGCGCAACGGTCGTCGCTGTAGGTTCGAACGCGCAGCTCGCCTTTCCCGTGCATCGCGTCAATCGCGTTATCAATAATGTTGGTCCACACCTGATTGAGTTCGCTGCCAAATGAATTCACCAGCAGCGGAACGGCCTGGTAATCGCGCTGCACCGCCACCCCTTGCTTCAACTTGTGATTCAGGATGGTAAGCGTGGTCTCCAGGCCCTTCACCACGTCCACGTTTAGAACCGGCGCCTGGTCCATGTGGGTGTATTCCTTGATTGCGCCCACCAGATCCGAGATCCGCGAAGTGCTACTCTCGATTTCGTGCAACAGGCTTGCGATCTCAACCGATGCGGCGATCCGAACCAGAGCCGCTCGAGCCGTGTCCGCATCAAGGTTCGCGAACAACGATTCGACCACCTCCGGCTTGATGTTCCGCCGCGCCAGGCCCGCCGCCAGCATCCACAAATCGTTCTGCCCATGACTGCGCAGCAAAGAATCGATTTGATCTTCCAGGTCGCTCACAGTCAGCGCATCCGGTGGAATTACATCCGGTTGCGTGAACGAAGCTTCCATTTTTTCGATCTCCGATTTCTGTGTGGGAGAAAGATCACGCCTTCCCAGCTCGAGACTCGCATCCCTGATTTTTTTCAAAATCTCCCGCATCTGGCTGGCCGCGCGTTTCGCTGCCGAAGCCGGATTGTTAAGCTCATGCGCCAGTCCCGCCGAAAGTTTACCCAGAGAAGCCAGTCGGTCGCGCTGTTGCTCCATCCGCGTAGTTTCACGGATTCGGTCAGCCATCAGGCCCACCAGCCGCTGTGTCAGCACCGGCATTTTCTGCACCAGCTCTGGAAATAACGACGCCGGAAATCGCACAGCGCGGCTGTCCGTCAGGGCTCGCCCACCCACCGAAAACTGCTTCATTCTCGAAAACGGCAGCACCCCGGTGACGTCGCCCGGCTCCAGGTCAAAGACGAAAGTTTCGCCTCCAATCTCGCCCCGCACTTGAAGGTGTCCCTCAAGAATCACAAACATCGTGTCCGCGGGATCGCCCGGGCGCGAATACACATCGCCCGCCTTCAGCTTCAACTCCTGCGCCTGGCTAAGGAACCAGTCCAGCTGATCGTCCGGCAAATCAGCGAATTCCTGGACGCGCCGTAGTTCAGATTTATCGACCATTTATACCTTGCTCAAGTACTGATGAATGAACTGCACCGCCACCGATCCTTCTCCGACTCCGGAAGCCACACGTTTGATAGAACCGTGCCGCACATCGCCCACCGCAAAGATGCCAGGAACATTGGTCTCGAGTAGAAACGGATCGCGGTCAGGCGCCCATCCCTTGGGACGTTGCCCCTCCCGTATAAGATCAGGGCCGGTCAGCAGAAAACCGCGCTCGTCCCGCTCCACAATGCCCGCCAGCCAGTCCGTCCGCGGCAGCGCTCCAATAAAGATAAACATCGCACTCGCCGGCACGCGCTCAGTCTTGTTGGTGTCGGAGCAAAGCACCGAAATCTCTTCCAGATGCGTTTCGCCGTGTGCTTCCGCCACGCCCGCATGCGTCCATAGCTGAATGTTGGGTGTTTCCTTAACCTGGTCGATCAGGTATTGCGACATCGTGCTGGAGAGCGATTCGCCGCGCACAAGGATAATGACGCGCTCCGCGTACTTGGCGAAGTTCATCGCCGCCTGGCCCGCCGAGTTCGCTCCGCCCACCACATACACGATCTCACCCTTGCACGACAAAGCCTCGGTAGCTCCGCCGCCATAATAAATTCCTGCACCCTGCAGCCGGTCGACGCCCGGAGCCTCCAGTCGCTTCCACTGCACCCCAGTCGCGATCATCAGCGCGTGACAGGAGATCTCGTTTCCGTCCGCCATCTTGATGATCCGGTAAGGCCCCTCTGTCCGGACGCCAACCACTTCCTGCGCCAGAATTTCCACTCCGAAACGTTCCGCCTGCACCACCGCCCGCCGCGCCAGATCAGCGCCACTAAGCCCGGTCGGAAATCCCAGATAGTTCTCTATGCGCGAACTCATTCCCGCCTGTCCGCCAGGCGCTTCGCGCTCAATCATCACCGTATGCAAACCTTCGGAGGCTCCATAGACCGCAGCGGCTAACCCGGCCGGCCCTCCGCCCACAATCGCCAAATCATAGAAGTCGGTTTGCGCGCGCGTGCGCAACCCAACTTTTTGCGCAACTTCTGCCGGCACGCCCTCAAGCAGCTTCGTCCCATCCGGAAACAGCACCACCGGCAGATTCGCGGCCTCCGGCCCCAAAGCCTCCAGCAGTTGCTTCGTTTCCGGATCATTGGCAGAAAGCTCCACGTCGGTCCACTGGTAGGGAACGCGGTTGCGCGCCAGAAAGTCCCGCAACTCATACGATCGCGGCGACCAGCGCGTGCCCAGCACTCGGATCCCCTGAAACGTCGGACGGTACGAAGCCTGCCAGTCATCAAGCAAATCATCAAGCTGCGGATACAGGTGCTCCCCCGGAGGATCCCAAGGCTTCAGGAAAAAAAAGTTGATGCTGGCCTGGTTGATGGCGCTGATCGCGGCGTTTGTGTCTGCATAAGCAGTCAGCAACGCACGCTTCGCGCTGGGGAATATTCCCATCGCCTGTTGCAAAAATTCCACTCCATCCATGCGCGGCATGCGCTGGTCGGCCAGCAGCAAAGCCACGCTGTCGTTGCGCACCTTCAACTGCTTCAGCAGGTCAAGCGCCCCTTCGGGCGAATCGCTCCCGATCACGCGATATTCCGCACCGTAGTGCGAGCGCAGATCGCGCTCGATCGCCCGCAAGACATCCGAATCGTCATCCACGCTCAACAAAATTGGTTTCGCCATACTCGGTTCCGATTCCAGGAAAGTTTCGGACAAACTTCCGGACAATTAGAGATAAAGAAGATGATGCCACACTTTCGGCATTCTCCGTTCGAAGCGGGCGGTGAAAGCTAGATGAAATTGGTTAGATACAGAAAGTGGGCATTCGGTCGCGCAATTCCTTGACTAGCCCGAGCCGCAACTATCTATCGGAATGCAGCCTTGTGGTCCTCGAGGCGTCGTTATCGAGGTTTCAAGGTGTCTTTTTCAAGCTACGGAATTCGCCGTATTGCCCACAATAATAGCATCCTCTAGTATCGCAAATGGAAACTGAATGGGCGGTCATGGGTTAGCGTTAGTCAATCTGACTCACATTCGGACCCTCACGACCGCTGTCTTGCCGCTCAGTAAGCCCGGGCCCGCGATTCTTAGGTTTCAATTACGCACCGCCGGAGTTCGCGGAAAGTGCTAAACTCCTCGAACGGATCTTCTTCCCTATGAAACTACGCGACAAATCGAAACCTCAGCGTTACGAGCAACGATTGCAAGAGCTTCGCTGGGAACGGAAGATCGAAGCGAAGCAGGCACAACGGTTGTTCGCCGTCCTCGCGAAGAAAGTGGGTTCCACCAATTCCACGGCAGCTGTCAGGGCTGCTTAGTTACGCCTTGCGTCGCAAGCGAATCCGCTCTCGCTTGCTCTTCCGGAGTGCTTGCCGTCGGGCATCCAATTTTTCAATAAGCTGATCTACAAGCTTGGACAGGCGCTTCGGGTTGTGTTCATCGGCCACCGATTCGCAAAGCTTTTGCCATTCTTTTTCTTTCCTCTTCTTAACCGGCATAGACAATCTAAAGGCAACTACGCTGCCAAATCATAAGGAAGGGACGCCGCACCGAACCCGCCCCCAAATCGGTCAAAGCGCAAGACTTATACGGGCACCCTGAGTGGGCAAGGGTGCGGACTGTACGAAGATATTGCACGAAAGCATAAGCCGTCGACCTGCTGGGGAGGGCGCAGCCTGCAATGTCCCGGTATAGGGCTCAGGGATGTACTGTATCGAACGGAATAATCAACTCCAGTTAAGATTTGCTCGTGCCATCCTCGAGCGATTCCCACATTGAAGAGCTTTGCTCACGCATTAAAGTCCTCTGTAGTGAGCCGATTTCCCGCTCAAGCGAAGCCGCGCTGAGAAGGCTCGCCCGACAACTGCGTCTTGCCATAAGTCAGCACGTGGCCACGGCGAAGTCTTCCCTAAGCGCAAAGAAGGCAGCCATCGTCCGCCGTGATCCAGGCGACAAGTAGTTCTTGGCCTGTGGTTGAGGATTCCTGTTCGAACAGGCTAACCCAAAATCCCGTCAGACGGCCCACGACCGGTGGCATACAATGCTCGATCATCTTCTTCCGGAAAACGGATTGCGGGTGATGGACCTCTCAAATGATCCGGGCGACTTTAGTCACAAGTAGTGCGGCGATTCTCAGCTTTACAGCCACCGTATTGCTGCTCGGCTGCGGAAGCTGGTCTTCATCAACCACCGCAACACCAACCGGCCCTGGCACCGCGTCGCCGTCGACACACACGGTCGATCTCTCCTGGACCGCAAGCACATCGTCGGACGTGTCCAGCTACAACGTCTATCGCGCGATGTATACAGACTCCTGCGGATCTTTTTCCAAGATCAGCTCCATACCGAACGCCAGCACCTTTTATACGGATTCGGAAGTCACCGGCGGCACTTCCTACTGCTACGCTACGACTGCGATAGATTCGAGGAACGAAGAGAGCAGCTATTCGAACATTGCAACCAACATTCAGATTCCTCCGCCGTAGGTGTCAGAATTCATCGCCGCAATTTCCGCCGCGGCCGGCGCGAAGAGCATGGGGGGACAAAGAAAAAATCCGATGGCACCGAGGTCCACGTGACGATTCGGTTGCCTCGCTAGTCGGTAATGAAAATCTTCTTGTTCTTCACCACGGTTCCAGCTTCGCCAAACCAAATCGTGCAGCGAACGTTATGCTCTTCGAACACCCAACTGTTACTCTGCCGCTCTTTCTCGCCCAGCCAAAGGCTGCGATCCTGGGCGAGCCTTGAGACGCCATCTTTGCTCATACCGGAAGAGATTTCATCGCACACGGATCGAGTAGTTAAGTTAATGTGCTCCACGGGCTGGGTTTCCTCTTTGCCTCGGGGATCCGGCGCCGGGGCAGCCATCGCGCCGCCGAGCTTTCTGCGCCACATTTCGCGCCCATCCGCGGTCATTGCGCGAACGTAGGAGCCATCCGGACACGACTCCTCCACGTAAATGTCGGGCCCGCTTGCGCTCGGCACCGCTTGAGTCATTTTTGTCCCCTTGCATCCAGGAAGGGGACTGACAGACCACATCAACGTTCCGGTGGGCAAGGAAGGACCGGAACGAATATCGATGCTGGCTTCAGAGGAATCGCCTTCGACAGAAGCAGTCAGAACCACCGTCGAAGACGGTTCCTCCGCCTGGATGGTCGCTTCATCGCCAGCCACCGTAAGCTTGGCAGCATGTTCGGGAGAAACATCCCAGCGAACGTTGTGCCGCAAGCGTCCGTCCCTGCCCACAGCGCGGAACGTACGTGTCTCGCCCACCAGCATAGTGGCCTTCGTTGGCACCACGGAAAGCGCAGGAGCGTCTTGCGCCAAAACCAGTCGGCCAGTCCTGTTCATGCTGTACGCGAGAAGTACCAGGACGGCAGCACACATCATCTTCCGCATTCGTGAATATCCCTCGTGTTTCAACTTCTTCAGGCTACGTCTGGCGGGGAAACTGCGAAAGTTACCTTGGGGAGCCGCAAACGCACACACACCCAAAGCCCGGACGCGGGTCGATGAGCGGAATCAATTCGAAGCGATTGCATTATGGGCGGCAGGCGGCAACCCGCCCATCTATGCCCTCAGTGAGGGACGTCTGCCAATGCGGGTACTGCGAGCAGCAGCGGCGGGCGACCGCGAGACCGTGGATTTCATCGACAGGATTTCCGAAGAGTGCCGGGTCTACAAACCCGAAGCCTGCATCGTGAGCCGGGCTTTCTGATATCCGTGCCGTGCTGCCTTTTCGAACCACTTCCGGGCTTCGTCAAGGTTGGTCGGAGTTCCATCTCCCGAGACATAGCGGAGACCGAGGTTATACTGAGCAGCCGAATTCCCCTCCTCCGCAGCAACCGCAATCCAGTGGGCGGCTTCCGCGCAACTTTGCGGAACATGGTGTCCGATCTCATAGGCCATCCCCAAAGTCAGAGCCGCGATGTCATCTCCGTACTGCGCTTGGCGGCGCACAGTTTCCAACTCGTAACGGCTCAACCCTTGCACCAGTGACGAGGCTGCCGGGTCCGTTACTCGCATGTGGCTTGGTTCAGGTGCAGCTGATGCAGACCCAGTTGATGCGGAGCCAGTCGGTGCTGGCGGTTGAAGCACCGATGAACTAGCTATAGGGGCTCCGGCTTTGCCAGCATAGTCACGTGCGGGCGAGTCAGCAACCGGAAGCTTACGGGCCAGAGGAGCGGCCTGCGCCGAGGTCACCTCTGGTCGGTGAATTCCTAGCAGTGAAAATACGAACGCGAGCATGATCAGCAGC
>Ga0209420_1000031_pt1 | contig 89297 bp, 75 predicted proteins | sample BlaSpr_A8_OM1_O1_FD_187972 | JGI IMG/M metagenome (GOLD analysis project Ga0209420, IMG submission 187972) | Forest soil microbial communities from Thunder Bay, Ontario, Canada - Black Spruce, Ontario site 2_A8_OM1_O1 (SPAdes) (version 2) | ecosystem: Environmental > Terrestrial > Soil > Boreal... | reverse complement strand
ATCGTACGTAATTGTGTCACCGTATTTGGCACGCAACTTCGGATAGAGCATGGGCACGGCATGATTCACCGCGATTCGATGACCCTGATTGTCCGCTGCATAATGCGCCAGAGCGCCCAGGGCAAAAGCGTAGTCGTTTAGATCTTGCGAATCGCGGATTAAGGCCTGCACAAAGTCGCCGGTGCGAATGTAATGCAGTAGGTCGCTGAATAAGTGACTGCCGAACGGATAGTAGCCCAGGTCCTGAATCACGCATCCACCGTAGGCGTAGGCGTGCGCGGTTTTTAGATCGTCAGGAGTTGCATTGGGAAATCTTTTCAGCAGCAGCGGTTTGATGCCGTCGTCCCAGGCCGAATCGATAATCGCTTCATGCGTAAGAACCGAATAACCTTGGCACACGGTAATAGCGCAGAGAACAAAAAAAACAATCCAAACAGCGGAACGAAGATGAAAAGCTTTAATTTTCTTTGTCCGTAGGTCGGCAATCATAGGCTCTTCAACTATATCGTGTACTTCCGCCTGAACCTCTAGCCCAAAATTCCACGGCAGTACTCTTAAGAATGGATGCGCGGAGGGTAAACAAAGACACAGGCAGCCCGCATGGGGAGTTTCTGGGAGCGCGAAGCCGAAAAGTAAGAGGGTGTTGCTCATCTGAAAAAAGAGGAAGCGAGTAATTTTATGGCGGAGAGGGTGGGATTTGAACCCACGGTAGCGTTTCCGCTACACTCGCTTTCGAGGCGAGCTCTTTCAACCGCTCAGACACCTCTCCGCGGCGGCAGCGTTCTTAGCTTAGCAAACGCTCACTGACCTCACAACTGTGCGGGTACGCGAAGGGCAAGTATTCGCGCACAAGTTTCAGTCCATCTCAAACGTGATGTACATGAACTTTCCGTCGCGTTCTATTTGTAAAGCTCCGGGTGCGCCTTGCGGCATGGTTCTGAGCGCAGCGCGCAGGCCGGCGATTGTGTCGATGTGTTTTCCGTTGAGCGCGTGGATCACGTCTCCCGGCTGCAAATCCGCTTCGAGCCCCAAGAGATCCGCAGCCATGGCGGCGACGATAACTCCGGAGGGCTCGCGTAGCTCGTCCAATTGCTGTGCGAGTTTGTCGTCGATTTCGACGCCGAAGAATCCAAGTTTTGAAACCAGGGATTTTTCGGGGTCCACAAGATCAGCCAGCTGATCCACGTCGTTCTTTTCCTCGGCCACGGGGATTTCCAGTATGACTTTCTTATCGCCGCGCAATACTTCGGCTTCCACGACGGCGCTGGCGGGTCGTGTGGAAATAATCATTTCTGCGAGTGGGACGCTTCCGATCGAGCGGCCATCCAATGTCAAAAGAATATCCTGGATCTGCAATCCTGATTTTTGGGCGGGGCCATCAGGGTCTACGTCGGAAACGATTACACCGCGCTGTCTAGTGAGTGAAAGTCCGGCGGCGAGGTCCGGAGTAATGTCCTGTAGTCCGGCTCCGATCACACTTCGATGCACGCGGCCATACTTGCGAAGCTCTTCGTAAACAAATTTCACCACGCTGCTGGGAATGGCGAATCCCAATCCCTGACTGCCGCCAGACTCGGAAAGAATGAACGTGTTGATTCCTACGAGCTCGCCATTTGTATCCACTAACGGACCACCGCTGTTTCCCGGGTTGATAGGCGCGTCCGTTTGGATGAACACGGAAGCAACGCCAGGGTTCGCTTGCCTGGCCACAGAGCTGACCACTCCCATGGTTACCGAATTTTCCAGCCCTTCAGGATTGCCGAACGCGAGAACAAGCTGACCCTTTTTCAACTTGGCGTAATCGGCGAAAGGAATCGCTTGCAGGCCTTTTGCTTCGATCTTCAGCAACGCAATATCGATGGTAGGAGCGATGCCCACAACTTTCGCGTCCACCGGAGGAATATGTTCGCCAAGGCCGAGACTTGCGCGCACTTGCGAATCTCCCGTCGGACGAGTGGAAACAACTACGCGGATGCGTTGCGCTCCTTTCACCACGTGTGCGTTGGTGACGATGTAGCCGTCGGGATCGACGATCACGCCGGAGCCCAGGCTGCGCTCGCGGCCAATTAAACTGGTCTCGCTTTCGTCCTTGGCCTCGATCGAGCGATAGCCTGTGACTTGCACTTGCACGATGGACGGAGAAACCCGCGAAGTGAGCTCTTCGAGAGAGTCGTTGAATTGCGCGAGCAGGTTTGCGCGGTTGATCGCTGAAGGCGATATCGGCTGACTGGCAGGGGCGGGGGCTTGGGATGGGGAAGAAGTCTGATCTTGCGTTTGCGCTTCCGGCGATGGCGCGCTCTGCGATTGCGCGGAAAGGGAAGTGGCCACGAAAAGCCAAAGGAAAACTAAAACGCAATTGGCACTCGTTCGCCAATAATTTCTGTTGCTAAAAGTTATGCTAGTAGAACGTAACATCACGATTCTCCAAGTGGTACTGTAAAGCGAGCGTCAAACTGCATTCTAAACCGGGACGCGCCGTTCCTAATCGTGGTTTTAACGTAATAGCCTAAGCCTGAGTGCTCGGAATGGAACGCCAACAAAATCACCGGAACGCTTATCGGTCTTGATGAATCTCGTGCGCTGCGCGGTTTACCGCCTGACCGAGAAGAACTCTTTGAGAATTGCGGCCGAATCTTCGGCAAGAACGCCGGAAGTCATCGCCACGCGATGGTTGAGTTGCCGATGATCCAGCACGGAGAAGCAGGAACGCACAGCGCCTGCTTTGGCGTCATCCGCTCCGTAAACAAGTCTACTGATGCGTGCTTGAATCATGGCGCCGCAACACATGGCGCACGGTTCTATGGTGACGTAAAGAGTCGTGCCCAGCAGTCGATAGTTTCCAAGTATTTTTGACGCAGCGCGCAGCGCAACGATTTCGGCATGCGCGGTCGGGTCGCAATCGGAGATCGTGCGATTGCCAGCACCGGCGATGACGCGGTTATCGAGCGCCAAAACCGCGCCGATGGGAACTTCGCCTCGCTCCGCAGCTTCTCGAGCTTCGGCCAGCGCGGATCGCATAAATTCGACGTCGGACACGATATTTTCTGGCATGCAACGCCAGAATAGCACGAGGCCGCACGCCGGACGCTTTCGCGCATGACGATTTGTCAGAAAAGTCGGAGAGAACCGACAGGCGGATTTCTCGATCGTGCGTATCGCTTTACTGGCTTGTTCCACTCGGAGGGTTTCCTCCAGATCTGCGAATCTCAGGCGCCACGGCCGGCGTTCCATCGCAAGGAATCCGGGCACTGTCCTCGAACGCCGGTCCTGATTGCACGGAGCCGCCTTTGTACGCTCCCCACGCCGTCGGCACGGTTGCGACGCATCCCGGAGTCCAACCTTGCGACCCAGGTTTCTTGGGTGCAGCGGCATAAATCTTCAACGACGCAAAGGCAAGCACCAGGAACCGGCGACCATCAACTAACCAAGTGTTTTCTTCAAGGGCCTTCTCCTGCTCGAATTAACGAATGAGCCTAGCAGGCAATTCGAACTGTGATAAGCCGCGTCAAAGATCCTCTAAATGAAGCAACAATTTGCGGCTGCGAGCCTTCATCGCCGGTGTGCCACTGCGAGTAGCGTCGCGTAGAATCTCTGTCACGGTGAGAAGCATGCGCGGGTCGCCGCGCGCCAAGTCAGCCAGACTCTGGAGCGCAAAAGTTTTGACGATAGAACTGCTGTCCTCCAAATAGCTGTGCAACACGGATGCCGCGAGTTTTCGCTCCGCAGTATTTAGCGCCAGGCGCGGAATCATGGCTGCCAGATGCCAACGCACTTCCTGTTGCGCGGTCTCGGCCATCAAGCCTAATAGTTCTTTTTTGAAAGGTTGCAGCAGGGCTGGATTGTTGCGCGTCACTTTTTCGGCGGCGTCAGCAGCGCGCATTCGTACCAGAGGGTTTTCCGACCACAGTCCGGCCATCAGCTGCGGGAAAAGGCTTGGCTTCTTAATAACGCTCTTCGCGACACTGTCCGCGTGGCCGATCGTGCGCCGATCTCCGCCCTCGAGAAGAGAAAGTATATTCTTGCGGCTCATAAGTCCTCGTCTGGCCCAACATGATAAACCGGTCCGCGCCGCCGCGAGCGCGATGTAATCCTCGTGTCGAAGTTTTGATACCGAAAGTCATTCTCTTGACATGTCGCGGCGCCTTGGTTCTCTACACGAGTAGCTTAAGCTGCGTCTAACTCGCCTTCTCTCAATATCTATGCGGAACGAATGAAGAGCCCGGACGAGTTCACGATTGGAACTGTTCTTGCTTTCTCCTTCCAGCGTCAAGCTAGCGCGCTTGCGCATCCAGAAATTGCCCCCGGCGAAGATTTCGACCAAAATCCTTGGGCAAAACTTGTCGTCTCCCCGACATCTCCGAAGTGTTTGCACCCCAGACCCCTTATTCAACATCCATTGAAGAGTGACGGAGGTCTCTATGTCTTTTATCCGCACCTGTAAGCATTGCGGACGCAGCAATCGCGTTCCAGCCAAGTATCTGGCCAGCACCGGCCGCTGCGGAGTTTGTAAATCAGTATTGCCGCCCGTGGCTGAGCCGCTGGCAGTGGATGCTGTGTTGTTCGAAGAAGCCATCAAAGGTTCCCCTGTTCCGATTCTCGTGGACTTTTGGGCCGAGTGGTGCGGGCCGTGTCGTATGGCGGCTCCTGAAGTTTCGCGAACGGCGGCGGACATGGCGGGCAAGGCTATCGTGCTGAAAGTCGATACGGAGAAATATCCGCAGATCGCTGCCCGCTATAATGTCCGCGGCATACCGAACTTTGCGGTTTTCTACGGCGGCCGCGTCGTAACGCAGCAGGCCGGCTTGGTGGATCACACTCAGATGGAGCAATGGCTCAAATCCGCTGTGCCAGCTATGGCCTGAAGGGGCTGAAACCGTCCGTAATACATGCTCATGGATGGCTTGACTTTGAGCAGACCGGAAGTCAAACTACCTCGAATGAAAGAAATTCTTAAGCGCATCTTTTTGTGGGACCTGGTGAAAGGCATGCTGCTGACCTTTCGCTATCAGGCTCCCAAGAATATTTACACCGAGCAGTATCCCCTGGAGCGGCCGATGGTGGCCGAGCGTTATCGCGGAGCTCCGCGACTGAACATGAATCCCGAGACTGGGGAATCGCTTTGCATTTCCTGCAATCTGTGTGCGCTGGCATGTCCTGAGAATTTGATTGTGGTGGGATGGCTACGGGATGACGCTACGCGTCGAAAAGTTTTGACTACGTTTACCTACGATACTTCGCGCTGCATGTTCTGCGGATTGTGCGAAGACGCTTGCCCCACCGATTGTCTCGAGCTGACCCAGGATTTCGAGATGGCTCATTACAACCGGGAAGGCGCCATATGGGATCGGCACCGCTTGGAAGTGGGACCCACTCCGACACATTACACGCGATAATTCCTTCGGCATCGCGTTCTGGTCATTGGAACTTACTTCTCTGAGTCACTGCGAAATTAACGTCTGAAATAGAGAAACGCGCTGTTCTATACGGCGTTAGCCAGAAGGGAACCGATCGAGGAATTTCATCGCGCGGTCGTAATCGCGGAATATTTTTTCTTCTTTGCGGAAACGGCGCGAGTGCGATTCGCGGCGGCAGCGCGCAAACTTCATCGGATGCTTCAGGTGCAGCATCTCGTGGTAAAGCACGTAGGCCACAACGTATTCGGGAACGGCTTCGCGGTCCAGCCTGCAATTCAGCACAATTTGGTTCAGCGCGGGATCAAAACAGCCCAACAGCGTCCGCCAGCGTCTCTTGCTCCAACTCAACCTCGGCAGCGGAAGCAAATTCTGAAAATAGTGCCCATTCAAACGGGCGAATAACGGCGCGAGATCGTGATGCGTTCCGGCAGGCTCGTGGTTCGCGGCACGCGCCCGGTTCTTGCGCAAGCGATGCAGCCTTTCGCGCGTGACTCGCGCATAAGAAAACTGGCGATAAATTTCGAGCAGGTCTTTTGGCGGAGTACGCCGGTACAAGCGTCCGAGCAAAATGGCGGCGGCCGCTTCGAAAACTGGAGTAGGCGCGTTGTGCAAGGCGTCGGAAAGCCGCACGTAAGCGGTGTCTTCGCGAAGACGCACGGTCAGCGTGAGGCCGGTGTAGGGATGAAATTCAACTACAAAATACGGGGGGCGACCCTGGCATCCGAGGCGAGTGTAGATGCGCTGGAAAATGCGTTCGCCGCCAGGGACAATTTTGGATTTCAGCCGCTGGCGGCGAACGGTGGCCAGTGATCCAGGTTCGCGCGAAAGTTGTGTCATCAAGAAGGCTTTCTGCGCACGGGCGCGGGAGAAAGTTCTTTTTCGGCCTCGTCGATATCGCTGAGCGCGTCTTTGGTGCCTTCGATCGCGTCGTCCAGCGTGTCTTTGTAGGAATCGAGCTCGGGATCATCGGGGCCGATTTTCTGAAGCGTAGCCAAAAACTCTTTCGCTTTGGATTTGAAAAGTTTTAGCGCGCCTCGAATATCGGCTTGTTTCTCGCGCGCCAAGCCAATTTGATCGGCGGCATCATCCACGCAGCCGGCATAGGCGTTCATCAAACTGTTGAGCATCTCAGAACGGCGGCGGTCGGCAGGTTTTCGGGCGGCTTCGTACTGAAACTTTTTTAAGCGATCTTCGGCAAAGGAGATGTACAGCTTGATGCGCTCGGCCGGTTCCACCGCCTCACGGATTCTGTCTGATTCCGAATCGGTCAGATATTCTTTCTTTTGCGGCGCGGGATTCGCCGCCACCGGCGAAACGATAGAGAAAACCAGCGCAGCCAGTAAGGCCAAGCTGCCAAAGACGCTGAAAGTGCGAGGTTGCATAGTCCACTCCTAAGATTTCGGTTTATCCGGCGGCGGTTCTGAATCAGCCTCGGGCCGGCGCGGAAAAAGTTCGTGAATCAGCCGCCGGTCCATTTGGTCGAGTTCCTGGCGTATGTCACGAAATGGCTTTTGTTCGTCGCCGGATAAATCCACGATCACGTTGTCCAGACGCCGCAACGACTCCCGCAAGGAAATTTGAAGCTCTTTAAATCCGTTTGGATGCTTTTCCGGGTCGTGACCGGTGGCTTCCAGCGCTTTCTGAGATGCCTCCGCTTCGTCGCGGTATTGACGCAGGATGGCAAGGGCTTCCTGCGTATTATCCGCCCCAACCTCCTTCTGAATGTCGCGAAATTGGAAGTCGCCCAGCGGAATCAAAATTTTGGCCTTACGAACGGGATCGGTCTCCCGCGTGAACTTGGCGCGAAATGCTTCGGCGGGATCCTGAGTCTGCATGGCGGCCGCAAAATGTGGGACGCACAATGCAGGAAAAGAGAAAACGGTAACGAACAAGAAAATCTCAGCAGCGCGAAGCACACGATGGGTCGCGCTATCTCTTCTTGATCTCGCGAGTGAGAGTTCGGACGCGCGCGGACGCTTCAAAGTACAGGTCATTGTTCTGGTCTTTGTTCAGTTCGAGAAATTTCTTATACGCATCGAGCGCTTGCAGCTGTTGTCCCAGTTTATCGTAACAAGTAGCGCGAATAAACCAGCTGCCCAGGGGCAATGTTTCTCGTTGGGAAAGTACATCCAAACCTTGCAGCGTGGCGGGATAATTTTTGTTGAGGTACTGCGCGGTAATCAAGTCGCCGAGCACGTCGTTGGACGCCGGATTCATTTTGAATGCGACGATCAATTGATTGACCGCTTGCGGATAATCTTTTTTCTCGAGATACATATGGCCGAGCTGTGCGGCGAGGTCAGGATCACCGGGAGCGAGCGCGATCGCTTTTTGCAATGCGAGTAGGGCAGCATCGTAATGCTTGGTTTGGAACGCGATTTGCGAGCGCAGCTTCAGAGCGCGAAGGCTTTCCGGAGCTGCGGCGGCAGCACGATCGAGTTCTGCGAGGGCGTCATCGAATTTGCCTACATCGACGAGCGCAGCCGCGCGTTCTAGTCGCGCTGAATTGTCATTTGGCTGGGCCGCAAGGTACGCCGAATATTCAACGGCGGCCACTTCTTGCTTTTTCTGCGCGACGAGACTTTTTGCCAGGCCCAAATGCGCACCAGGCGAGTCGGCCTTGCGTGCAATCGCGGCGCGGAATTCCGTTTCTGCCGCCGACGCCTGATTGGAGCTCAGCAAAGCCCGGCCCATCGCAAAATGTATGTCGAAATCATTCTCGCCGAGCTTTTGCGCGGCTTGGTATTGCTCGATGGCGGGCGTAACTTTGCCAGAAAGTTCCAGCGCAGAACCCAGAAGGAATTTGGCGCGCGCATCTTCCGGCAATAATTCCGATGCTTTTTGCAAAGGTGCAACCGCCGCCGCAGGGTCGCTGGCCATCAGCGTCAATCCCAAGTTCTGGTAAGCCGAGGCCATCTTAGGATCGAGCGAGATAGCTTTTTCGTATTCTGCTTTCGCATCCGTGGGTTTTTGCAGAGCGGTATAGGTGTAGCCCAGATCGTAATGCACAGTGGCATCGTCAGGTTTTGCAGCCAGATATTGCTGATAGGCCTGCACGGCAGCTTCGTAATCCTTGCGCTCCGTGGCAGCCTGCGCCTGTGTTAATAAATTATTCAGCGCGACAGTTTCAGGGTCTTGGGGGATCCGTTTTCTAGAGGTGCTTGTGTTTTGCGCGGAGCTGACCGTGGCTGCAGCGAGAAAAATAAGCAGCCCGCCCCAGCCAGCCAGAAATTTCGAAGACAATTTCATACCTTCGGAGGAGGAGTCTGCGCCGAGCCGTTGGTGTTGGCCGGCGGATGACCGTTCAGGTGATTCGAATTGTCGCGAGACTTCAGCACCCGCGCCAGATATTTTCCGGTGTGCGACTGCGAATTTCGCGCCACCTGCTCGGGAGTTCCAGACGCGATCACGCGCCCGCCCTGGTCGCCGCCTTCCGGCCCCAGATCGATCACCCAATCGGAGGATTTGATGACCTCAAGATTGTGCTCGATGATCAGCACCGAAGCGCCGCCTTCAATCAATTTGCGAAACGCAGTCAGAAGCTTCTGAATATCGTCGAAATGCAGTCCGGTGGTGGGTTCATCGAAGATATACAGAATGCCCGTGTTTTCCTGGCGAGTGAGATGCGCCGCAAGTTTCAAGCGTTGCGCCTCGCCGCCGGAAAGTGTGGTGCCCGATTGGCCCAGGCGAAGATAGGCGAGGCCAACTTCTTCCAGCACGCGCAAACGCGCAGTAACTTTCGGATGCGCCGCGAAAAATGCGAGAGCCTCCCGAACCGTCATCTGCAGAACGTCATGAATATTTTTTTCTTTGTAACGCACATCCAGGACGGCGCTTTTGTAACGCGTGCCGCGGCATTCTTCACAAATCAGTTCAACGTCCGCAAGAAAACGCATTTCCACTGTCACGGTGCCGTCGCCCTGGCAAGCTTCGCAACGCCCACCGGGAATATTGAAGGAAAAATGCCCGGGCGTGAATCCGCGCTTCTTGGCTTCCGGCGTGGAAGCAAAAACTTCGCGAATCGGGTCGAACGCCTTCAGATACGTGGCAGGATTCGAGCGCGGCGTGCGGCCGATCGGCGACTGGTCCACCATCTCAACGGCGGTCACCGCTGCGTCGCCTTCCAGACGGTCGCAGCATTCGCGCCAGTTTCCGCCGGTGCGCTTGAGCTGCAGCGCTTTGTGTAAGACGTCATAAACCAAAGTAGATTTACCGGAGCCGGATACGCCGGTAACGGCGACGAGCATCCCGAGTGGAATCATCACGTCCACATTTTTCAAGTTGTGGCTATGCGCGCCAAATATTTTCAAGAATTTCCCCTGCGTCTTACGGCGCTTTTGCGGAACTGCAATTTTTAATTCGCCGCGAAGGTAGCGTCCGGTTAGCGAATGAGGATCCGCAAGCATGGCATCGCGTGTACCCGCAAAAATTAATTTGCCGCCATGTTCGCCGGCACCCGGACCCAGATCCAGAATATAGTCGGCAGCCAGTATTGTGTCGGGATCGTGTTCGACCACCAGCAAAGTGTTGCCGAGATCGCGCAAACCTTTCAGGATTTCAATTAGTCGATTCGTGTCGCGCGGATGCAGGCCGATGGAAGGCTCGTCCAGCACATAAAGCGCGCCCACCAGATGCGAACCGAGCGAAGTAGCGAGCTGAATGCGCTGAGCCTCGCCGCCTGAAAGCGTCGAAGTAAGCCGGTCGAGCGTGAGGTAATCCAGCCCCACTTCATCGAGAAAACGCAGACGCAGCTGAATTTCCTCCAAAACCTTTTCGACGATAGTCGCTTCCGCCGGAGTGAGCACGAGGCTTTCAAAAAATGGACGAGCTTCCTTCACCGTCATCTGGCAGACTTCCGTGATCGAACGCCCGCCAATTCTCACCGCGCGAGCTTCCGCGCGAAGCCGCGTGCCTCGGCAATCCGGACAAGTGGCGTAACCGCGATACCGGCTCAGGAAAACGCGAACGTGCAGCTTGTATTTCTTTCTTTCCAGCATGGCGAAAAAGCCCTGCACGCCATCGTATTTTTCTTTGCGATCGCCTTCGATGATTGCGTTACGTTGCGCTGCGGTAAGTTCACGGAATGGGACTTCCGTCGGAATCCCTTTGGCTCGCGCGAAGCGGCGCATGTCTAAGGCGAGCTGGCGATAGCGCGGCTTGGTCCACGGATGAATCGCGCCGTCGGCGAGCGATTTGCTTTTATCCGGAATCACGCGATCGATGTCGAAATCGATAGTGTTGCCGAAGCCCTGGCAGCGCGGACATGCGCCATAAGGGCTATTGAAAGAGAAAAGGCGCGGCTCCGGTTCCTGATACGCCGCGCCGCATTTCTTGCACTCGAAGCGTTCGTTGAACACCAAACGCTCGGGAGTTGCGCCCGGCGCGTCCGGTACAAATTCCAGAATTGCTTCGCCGCCGCCTTCGCGATAACAAATTTCAACAGAGTCCATTAAGCGCGATCGAATTTCCGGCCCAAGCACGAGGCGGTCCACTACCACGTATACCGGTTGCGTGAAATTAAGGTCCAGCAATTCTTCAGGAGCGGAAAATTCGAAGGCGCGTCCGGACTGGTAGAGGCGGTTGAATCCGCGCTTTCGTAATCCGATCAGAGCTTCTCGGACCGCTTCCTGCGTCACGCGTACCGGTTTGCGAGGCCTCGTGGCCTGTGGCGCGTTAGTCGCGGCCTCTGGAGTCAATTTCAGTTCATACAAAACGTAAAATCGGTGTCCTGCCGCCAGCGCCAGCACACGCGCGGCGATCTCGTCGAGCGTGTCTCTTCGCACCTCTTCACCGCAGCGCAAACAAAAAGTGTGGCCGATGCGCGCAAACAACAAGCGCAAGTAGTCGTAAATTTCGGTCGCCGTTGCGACTGTCGATCGCGGATTGCGCGTGGAATTTTTCTGTCGTATAGAAATCGCCGGAGCGATGCCGGTAATCTCGTCCACATCTGGCTTTTCGATCCGTTCCAGGAACTGTCGTGCGTAAGCGGAGAGCGATTCGATGTAACGGCGCTGGCCTTCGGCATAGAGCGTGTCAAACGCCAGGCTGGACTTGCCGGACCCCGAAACCCCAGTCACAACCGTGATCGCGTTATGCGGGATGACAAAGTCAATGTTCTTCAGATTGTGGACGCGAGCGCCGCGAACGCGGATCTCCTCAGCATCGCCCGGCACACTTGCACGCGGGGCCGGATCAACAGGGAGGTTCTCAGTGGGTTTCGTCGCCATGTGCGTAAACCAAAAATTATACGCCGCTGAGTCAAGTCGAGCAAATGCGCTCCGTACGGTAAGGCGAAACCGAACGACAATAATTTCGACCTTTCAGCGCAAGCGCTTGCGGATCTCAAGAATGCGGGTGTTCGTCAACAAGTGATGGAGGCGATGCTCTCCCCGCGAGGCAATGACGGCGCTGGCCCGGTAGACGCAGTTCACGGAGCGGAAGCTGCGCCAGCGGCACAGTAGCAGATATTTCGAAACCTCCATGCAGCCCGCGCGAGGACTGTCTCTGAAGAGAAGGTGACGAAGTTCCTTTGAAATTCGCCGCTGATCTAAAGTTCTAAAACTGCGGAGGAAGGCGAGAGCGTTGAGTAATCAGTTTGGCAGGTTTGTAGTTTCCTTCAGAAATCCGATCAAGCTTGCTAAAGTGGCGCTGTGCAGAATAGCGAATCGCAGTTTGACAGAGTGATATGGATAGTCCTCGATAGCGTTGGCATCGGCGAGCTGCCGGACGCCGCTGCTTACGGCGATGTAGGACGCGACACTCTGGGCCACATCGCCCGCTCGCGTCCATTAAATCTTCCAAACCTGGTTCGTTTGGGTCTCGCAAACATAAAACCGCTCGCGAATTTGGCGCCTCCCGCAAATCCAGTAGGCAGCTACGGAAAAGGCGTGACCGTTTCTCCCGGTAAGGACACGACGACTGGTCACTGGGAAATGGCCGGCATATGGCTGGACCAAGCTTCCCCGATATATCCGCTCGGATTTCCAAAGTCGCTGATTGAAGAATTCGAACGCCAGGTCGGACGTCGTACACTGGGAAACAAGCCCGCCTCTGGAACAGAAATTATCAAAGAGTTAGGCGAAGAGCACGTCCGCACAGGGCTTCCTATCGTGTACACCTCGGGCGACAGCGTTTTCCAAATTGCGGCGCACGAAGATGTGGTCCCAATTGCCGAGCTTTACCGCATGTGCGAGATCGCCCGCAAATTGCTCGACGGACCTAACCGAGTCGGACGCGTGATTGCACGACCGTTCACCGGCCCAGCCGGAAATTTCCGTCGCACCGAGCGCCGCCACGACTATGCCGTCGAGCCGCCGCGGCCCATGCTGCTCGATGTGCTAACGGAAGCCAATATTCCCGTTTTTGGCGTGGGCAAAATTCATGACATTTATAATGGTCGTGGTGTGGACGACTACGTCACCACAAAAAATAACGCGGACGGCATGGTGAAGCTTAGCGAAGCGCTCATTCAGCGAGCTTATGGATTAATTTTTGCGAATCTCGTGGATTTCGACATGCTCTACGGCCATCGCAAAGATGTGGAAGGTTTCGCGCGCTCGCTGGAGGAATTCGATGCGCTGCTCGGGCCTTTTCTGGCAGCGCTACGGCCTTCGGACTTATTGCTGATTACGGCAGACCACGGATGCGATCCGCACCCGGTGAATCCGACGACAGACCACTCGCGCGAATATGTTCCGATACTGGCGTACAGTCCGAGTATAACGTCTGGCGTAAATCTCGGAACGCGCTCAACGCTCGCCGATATGGGCCAGACCGTCGCTGAGAATTTCGGAACGAAGATCCCCCACGGAACAAGCTTCCTCTACCCACTCCGCAGCGAGTCTTAGGAGATCTCCCTAGGTCGTGAGCGAATGAAAGAGTTTTGTTAGGGGGCGCAGCACGCGGTGCCGGCAATCAGAAATAGAACAGGCCATCAAGCCCAGGTGAGGTGACTAATTACTCGGCGCGGACTTGCTGGCGTAGTAGCCGGTGCGCGTGCGCACGGAAAGTTTCCCGCGCCCTTTCGGCGGAATGAGCTCAAGTCTCACGGCGCGGAACGTGCCGTCCTTGGCTGTATTCGTCGGGTAGTAGCCGATGGTGTACTGATTGCGAATGTCTCGAGCGATCGCCGTGCATACTGAATCCACATCCGCCAGATTGTCGGGGAAAAACGCCAGACCGCCGGTAGCTTCGGCAAGCGTAGTCAGATCCTTTTTTGACTTGCGAACCATCTTCTTGTTGCTCTTGCGATCTTCGTCGCTGAAAACGCCGACAGCATAAATCAAGGCGTTCGATTCCACCGCCGCTTTCACCGTGTAGGCAAAATCCTTGCGGCTGGCGTCGTCGTCTCCGTCGGTAATTACTAGCAGGACACGCTTGTCCTTATGCCCTTTCTTCAAATGGTCCAGGGAGCCGATGATCGCGTCATACAACGCCGTGCTGCCACGCGTATCGATTTTTTCCAGAGCTTCGTGAAGCTCTTCGGGATTGCTGGTGAAGTCTTCGTCCAGATCTAAGTAATATTCGTCGTTGAAATTCACCACAAAGACTTCGTCTTGCTTATTGCTGGTGCGCACAAACGAAAGCGCCGCCTCGTTCACCTGCGGCCGCTTTTCTTTCATGCTGCCGCTGTTATCAATTACCAGGCCCATGGTGACCGGCACATCTTCTCTGGAAAAAACAGAAATCTTCTGTTCGATTTTGTCTTCGAACACGCGGAAATTGTCCCTGGTCAAATCCGGAACGAAATTACCTTTTTCGTCCACCACCGTGGTGTGTAAAACGACCAGGTCCACGACGTTTTTGATGGCATGACTCTGATTTTGCGCCCCGGGCGTAGGCGGCGGAGGCGGACTTGGCGGTAGCGGATTATTATTCTGCGCGTGCAGGCCGGGAACGGCCAATAGCAGAGCCAGCAGAAGCGGCAAAATTTTCGCGAAATTAATGGCCGGGCGCGTAGTATCCCGTTCTTGAATACACCGTGAGCGGCGGCAGTCCCTTGGGCGGACGCAGCTTGACTTTGACTTTGCGCCACTTTCCATCGTGAGCGTGATTGCCGGGTCTATATCCAACAACATATTGGTTGCGCAACTCCATGCTGATTTTTGACGCGATGTCCGGCATGTCCCCCATGCTAGTAACGCCGAAGGTGCGGCCGCCGGTCATCTCCGTCAGTTCGGCCAGCAGGGAAGGGCCGGCCCGTTCTTCGGTCGTCGGACCGCCGTTCGCTTCGTACAATCCGATGGCGTAAATCTGCACATCCGCTTCCCGAGCATACTTCCGAATATCGGTTTCGGTGTAACGGCTGTGATTATCGCCTCCGTCGGATATGATGAGCAACGCTTTCTTTGTGTTGTGTGCCCCTTTCATCTCGCTCAGTCCCAGATAAATTCCATCGAGCAACGCCGTCTGCCCATGCGCCGCCGTAAACATCAAACGGCTTTGCAAATCCTCCACGCTGGCTGTGAAGGGGCTTGCCAGCTGCGCTCGATCGTTAAAATTGATCAGCAGGAATTCATCTTGCGGATTCGCGGTGCGGAAAAACTGGACCGCGGCGAGCCGCGACTTATCGATCTTGTCGCTCATGCTGCCGCTCATATCGAAAATCACGCCAATCGATATGGGCACGTCCTCGCCGGAGAATCGCAGAATTTCTTGTTCCACACCGTCTTCAAACACGCGGAAATTGCTTTGCTCTAGCCCCGTCACCAGGCGGCCGTAGGGATCCGTTACAGAAACGTTGATCAGCGCCATCTCCGTTTCTGCTTTTAGCGGTTTGCCTTTCTCAACGCGTTGCGAATTTTCAGGCTGAACCGGACCGGCCGGTTCTTCCTGGCACCAAACGGGAGAAACTAGAGGCGAGAATAATGCAACCGAGCAAGCAATCGCTGTTAACCAATGGGCCTGAAACCGGCGCCGTACGAGGACTAGCAAACCATACCCCCGGGCATTCCCGAGAAACCCGCGCAGCGCCGCGAGTCTCTTTTGGCGATTGTAGCACTCGACTATTCGAAAGCAAGCACCACTTGGTTAAAAATCTCAGAAGAGTCATGGAGGTAATGGCGCATTCGTAATAGGACCACTGCTCCGTGCTACTATGCTGTGGCGGGCGAAAGGCGGCGAAAGCGATGAGCGCATCGGACGCAAAAACCGTTTTGGTCGTGATTCCCGCGCGCTACGCCTCAGTACGTTTTCCAGGCAAGCCCCTCGCTCAGATTGCGGGCAAGTCTATGATTCAGCACGTGGTTGAACGCCTGCGTGACGCCGAGAGCGTGTCCCGAATCATCGTCGCCACGGACGACGAGCGCATCAAACACGCCGTTACGTCCTTGGGCGGCGAAGCCATTTTGACACGCGCCGACCATCACACTGGTACCGATCGCGTGGCGGAAGTGGCCGTACAGGTTCCCGCGCAAATCTACATCAACGTGCAGGGCGATGAGCCCCTGATCGATCCCAACACCATAGATGCCGTAGCCCAAGCTATGCTGGATGACGAATCCGTGCAAATCACCACGCCTTGCACCCCTATCACTGTTCCAAACGACATCATGGATCCCAACGTGGTGAAAGTAGTCCGCGATTTCGACAGCAATGCCCTGTATTTTTCGCGCGCGCCAATCCCTTGGGTTCGCGACACCGGAGCCAAAGTGGACCCGCACCATTGGAAGCACATTGGTGTTTATGGCTATCGACGCGACGCTCTGCTCGAATTTCCCACTCTTCCGCCCGGCGAATTGGAACGCGTGGAGCAGCTCGAACAACTCCGCTGGCTCGAAAATGGCTTTCACATCAGCGTGGTTGAAACCGATTACGACGCGGTAAGCGTGGACCTGCCGAAAGACATCGAGCGCGTGGAAAAATTATTGCGCGAACGAGCCGCAAATTAGCATTTAAGCGGGCAAAACCAGTCTCTGTCCTTTACCGTACTTCTCGCAAAGAATCTTTTTCAAAAAAAATCAAAATCGTGATTTGACACGCGCCAACATTGTGACCATAATGATGAGTACGCAGATTCTTTCCGGAGGAAGTCGAGTACTTTGCGTTCCGCCCCGAAATACATTTTCGTCACGGGCGGTGTGGTTTCTTCACTCGGAAAGGGCGTAGCGGCCGCTTCGGTTGGATGTCTCCTTGAAAGCCGCGGCCTGAAAGTAACCCTCCAGAAGTGCGATCCCTACCTCAACGTTGATCCCGGAACGATGTCGCCCTATCAGCACGGCGAAGTGTTTGTCACGGATGACGGCGCTGAAACTGACCTCGATCTGGGCCACTACGAGCGTTTCACCAACGCGCATTTAACGCGCGATCACAATTGGACCACAGGCCGAATCTACGAATCCATCATCACCAAAGAACGTCGCGGCGATTATCTGGGAAAAACCGTGCAGGTGATTCCGCATGTCACCGACGAAATTAAAGCGGCCTTCCGCAAAGTTTCAAGCGGCCCAGACGCGCCCGATGTAGTGATCGTTGAAATTGGCGGCACCGTCGGAGACATAGAATCTTTGCCGTTTCTGGAAGCCATACGCCAGATGCGTTTGGAGCTCGGGCCTGAAAACGTAATTTTCGTTCATCTCACGCTCGTGCCATTCATTCCCACGGCGGGCGAGTTGAAGACCAAGCCCACGCAGCATAGCGTGAAAGAACTTCTAAGCATCGGAATCCAGCCTGACATTTTGATTTGCCGAAGCGATCGCCAACTCGGCACCGACCTGAAATCGAAAATCGCGCTCTTCTGCAATATGGCGGAATCTTGCGTGATCTCCGCACCCGACGTTAGCAATATTTACGAAGTGCCCATGTCGCTGGCTGCCGAAGGCCTCGACGAACAAATTTTGCGCTTGCTCCATTTGAACGCTCCGCCGCGCGACCTGAGCCGCTGGCTGGCCATGCTAGAAAATTTGGAACATCCGCAAGGCGAAGTGCGCATCGGAGTGGTAGGGAAGTACGTTCAACTCGAAGACGCCTACAAAAGTTTGCGCGAAGCTCTGGGACACGGCGGGCTGGCTAATAAACACCGCGTCCTCGTCGAGTGGATCGAAGCCGAAGATATCGACTCGCCTGCGACCGCCGAGCGCATGCTGCGCCACGTGGACGGCATCCTGGTCCCCGGCGGTTTCGGTAAACGCGGGATCGCTGGAATGGTTCATGCCATCACTTACGCGCGGGAGAAAAAGATTCCGTTCTTTGGAATTTGCCTCGGGATGCAATGCGCCACCATCGAATACGCGCGCACCGTTTCCCATATCGAGCATGCCGACAGCACGGAGTTCGACCCCAGCACTCCGAACCGCGTGATTTATAAATTGCGCGAGCTTCTCGGCGTGGACGAAATGGGCGGCACTATGCGCCTGGGTTCCTGGAAATGTAAATTACAGCCCGGCTCGTTCGCGCACAAAGCTTACGGCCAGCTGGAAATTTCAGAGCGCCATCGCCATCGCTACGAATTCAATTGCGAATACGAAGACACGCTCACGCGCGCTGGATTCCGCATCACCGGGCGCACTCCCGATGGCGTGTACGTGGAAATCGTCGAGGCTCCCGAGCATCCCTGGTTCCTGGGTTGCCAGTTCCATCCCGAATTTAAATCCAAGCCACTGGCGCCGCATCCGCTCTTCGCCGCGTTTATACGCGCCAGCGTAGAAAACCGCCACCAGCGCCTCGGCAAAACTCCTGCCGAATCTCGCGCTATCAATCCCGCCGGTTAACGCCTTTTCTTAAGAAGCTGTCATCCCGGGCGTAAAGTCGCGTGACTTTGTCTTTCCTCCGCGAAGCGGAGGACGCGACGCGCAGAGAGGGATCTATTCTTCCGCCGTTTTGTGGGCGTATCGCTGCGCTGCAGCGGGGAATCGGTTCACTTCTCGCTCAGCCAGTGATCCGTTTTCTTTCCTGAGGCGATGTTTGCAGTGACCTGTTTTGACTGGCCCCGCGGGATGCTCAGCGATTCCCATTTCTTTCCGGACTTCGCCACGAAATGTTTGGCCAGCAACACAATTTGGCCAACGTGATGCGCATAGTGTGCCACCTGGCGCGTAATCGCCTGCGTCACCGAGTGCGGCTTCGAGCGTATGGTGACTGTGCGCGTCAGGTCCGCATCAGTAAGGGGCTCCAGCGCGTCGAAAACGTATTTCCAGCCGCCTTCCCATATTTCCATTAACTCAGCGCGTGTTTTCGGCGGCGTTTCAAACTCAGAGTCGCGGTCCCGGTCAGGTTTCTCGCCGTCGGTGGTAAGAAAATCTTTCCAGCGTGAACGCATGTTGCCAGACAGATGCTTCACGATGACACCGATCGAGTTCGATTCCGCATCCAGCGTCGCGAATAGAGCGTCGTCCGGACACTGCGCCATGGCGCGCTCCGCGAGCTTCTTGTAGTAGCGAAAAACTCCAGTGGAGTCCTTCGCGTAGGAAGTAGTCAATTCGTGTGCCATGCCGCTATTTTCGCTCTTGCCAGCTGGGAGTCAAGACGCGAAGAACGAGCGGTCCAGATCGAATTGGAAATGAGCTGGAATTACATGAATCCGCAAGGTAGCCACAAAGTACGAAGTGCCGTGGAGGAAAAACTGTAGGAGGGAAATGTGCCAAGGTGCGGGTTCGTAGCCGGCCGCACCCTGGGTGATGATCAAGTAAGTCGGCAATTCATAGGAATAAGCAGAGGGGTATAACCTGAATTTCGACACACTCCGGAGAGGACTGCGACAGTCGCCCTCTCCGAAATGCTCTGAGTCCTCTGAATCGTCAGAGGCTGTTCTTTTTTGGCGGGTAAGGTGCAATGCGAGCTACGCCACGCTTGGCGCCGCTGGAAGCTGCCTGAGCGCTCGTGCCTTCGTTTTGAAGTGTAGAGCAAGTGTCGCCTGTCAGAACCGTGTTGATAACATTGTACATCGTATTCGGAGTATCAGCGTTGCCGCTCGTCCCAGAACCGGTCAGGACTCCGGCACAAGCTTCGTTGATGGTATTGCTCTTTGTTGTGTTGTTGTTGCCTGTGGACCCACAGCTATCATCCAGGTGAATGGCAGCTTCGGTACTGCTGTTGAGTTCATTACCAGTTGCCGTGTTCCCATTGCTACATAGATCGATTCCGTCAAAAATCTGCGTCCCAATAATTTTATTTCCCGTGATGGTCGCGTCGTCGGCCAGAAAACCGGTGCCCGCGCTTTCCGTCACGATTCCGAACTGAGTGTTCCCAATCGTGTTGTTAGACACGGTGATGCCGGTGGAAGCGATCACCAAAACTCCCACTCCGGCGTCCCCGTTATCGCTGCTGGAGTCGCCGGACCATATGTTGTCGATGGCTGTGTTACCGGTTACTTTCCCGGTCGCTCCGAAACCCACCTGAATTCCATTCTTCGCCGTGGTGCCGGTGGACGTCGCACCGTCCACCATATTGTTTTCGATCGTAACGCTTGGTCCCGCGCTCCCGTCGCCGAAGCCGTTGGCAGTGATGCCATTTTGTTGATAACTGTGAATTGTGTTGTACGATACGTTCACGGTTGTCGTTGCGCCACCGCCGCTTTCAACATAAATTCCTAACCCGTTCGGACAACCTTGGTCCGCGGTGTCCTGCAGTTGGTTTCTGACGGTATTCTGTGTGATGGTTCCGGAAACGTTCTGAAAATAAATGCCCACCATTAGGGGCACGCTGCTGCCGGATCCGTCGCAACCGGTCAGCTTGTTTCCCTTTCCATCCACAGTAAGTCGTTGGATGGTGACGCTAGTCGCCGGCGAGCTCACAACGATCTGCGCGGCCACCGGACCTCCGCCTGAAGGGTCGGTGGCATTGGTCACCAAACCTCCCGAAGGCGGCGCCACCGTTGGCGCATCCGCGGTTCCCGATAAAATGCCGATAAGCGTCAAATTCTTGGTAATGGAGACCTGCTCTTGATAAGTGCCAGGACAAACGTCAATGACTGAGCCAGCAGGAGCTGCATTCACTGCCTTTTGGATGGTGGGATAGGACGTAACATTTTTCTTGCAGGTCCCCACCGCAATGGTCCCAGCTTGCGCAGCCTGGCTAAACAGGCCACCAAAGAATCCCATTGCCAGAATTGCAAACAGACGCACGAGTGCCTTTGTCTCCATCATCACTTCCTCCAAGATTTTGACGCGAAAGCCCGGGCAGGAGAGTCTATGAGGCTGTGTACCGTATAGTCAACAATCTTATGTCCTACAGATTAATTTTCGCGGACGAAGTTGCAATAAGAATCGAAGTCGGTACCGGTACCACACCCACAGGACTCCTTGAAATTCAGCGAATCACGTGCTAGCGTTCGGCGTGATTAAATTCTTACAGCATACGGCGCTCTACAGAAAGCGAAAGCCAGCCGTTGTGCGCTCCGTTCTCTCGAACCTTCCGCCGCTAACCAGCGTCTCAAACCTAAAGCTTCCGGCCGGCTTTGTGCTCCCAATTTTGAGCCGCATCAGAGGATTTCTACGCGGTTCTGCAGGAAATGTAGAATGCGAGGTAAGTTGCTCAAAACAAACCACAACGAGATTTCTACCCGCGGCCACAACCGCTTACAGAGCTTTGCCTCTTCATTCACAATTCGAAAGCATGGCGAGAGACAATTTCTAGCCGATTCCATGCCGACGCCACGCAGCTTCGAAATCGGGAAAATTCGCTTCGGCCCCAAAACACCGCTCTTTTTGATCGCAGGCCCGTGCGTGATCGAGAGCGAAGCCCACGCAACAAGCATGGCCGAACGCTTGGGAACCGTAGCCTCCGAGCTGGGAGTGCCCTACATTTTCAAAGCGTCTTATGACAAAGCGAATCGCACCTCATTCTCTTCGTTCCGTGGGCCCGGATTGCAGGAAGGTCTTCGCATCCTGAAAAAAATAAAGAAGGAGACTGGCCTGCCGATTCTCACAGACGTGCACGACTTGTCAGAAGTTGGACCGGCCGCGGAAGTTTGCGACATTTTGCAAATTCCGGCCTTTCTCTGCCGTCAAACGGATCTGCTGATCGCCGCAGGCCGCACCGGCCGAGTGGTCAACGTGAAGAAGGGCCAGTTTCTCTCACCCTGGGAAATTGGCAACGCCGCGGAAAAAATCGCCAGCACCGGAAATGAGAAAATCATTTTCACCGAACGCGGTAGCTCCTTTGGGTACCAAAACCTTGTCGTCGATATGCGATCCTTTCCGATCATGAAGAAGCTGGGCTACCCGGTCGTTTTCGACGTGACACACTCGGTGCAGTTGCCCGGTGGGGAAGGCAAATCCAGCGGTGGCCAGCCTGAATTCATCGAGCCGCTCGCGCGCGCCGGCACTGCTGCCGGTGCCGACGGATTATTTCTCGAAGTGCACGACAATCCTGCACAGGCGCTTTCCGATGGCTCCAACGCCTTGCCTCTTGCGCAGTTTGGTCCGCTGCTGGAAAAAATCTTGCAAATTTCGACGCTCGTTCGCGCATGGGATACGAAATGAGTCTGGCCACCGCCAAGCGCGTCCTGCGAATCGAATCCGAAGCCATCGCCGGGTTGATCGATCGCCTCGACGAACGCTTCGAAAAAGCGGTTGAGCTTTTATATGCGTGCAAGGGCCGCGTGGTGGTCACTGGCATGGGCAAATCCGGGCTGATTGGACGAAAAACCGCCGCCACTTTCGCAAGCATTGGTACTCCCTCACTTTTTCTCCACGCCGCTGAGGCGCTCCACGGCGATCTGGGCATGCTGGCTGCCGCCGATGTCCTGGTGGCGATTTCGTCCAGCGGAGAAACAGAAGAGCTGGTCGAATTGATGGAAGCGGTTAAGCGATTGGGAGTGCATATCATCACGCTCACGGCTAATGCGCGCTCCACTCTCGCCGGCGCCAGCGACATTGTTCTGGACATCGCGGTGAAAGAAGAAGCCTGCTCGCTGAATCTTGCGCCGACGGCCTCCACCGCGGCCGCACTGGCCATGGGAGATGCGCTGGCCATATCGTTGCTTGAGCGGCGCGGATTCAAGGAAGAAGACTTTGCCGCGCTGCATCCTGGCGGGCGCCTGGGAAAGAAACTGCGTCGTGTCGAAGCCCTGATGCACTCCGGCGAGGATGTGCCGCGCGTCCTGCCCACCACCAAGATGCCCGATGTGATCTACGAGATGAGCCGCAAAGGCCTCGGGCTAGCCGCAGTCGCGGAGGCGGATGGCCGGGTGCTTGGCGTGATTACAGACGGAGACTTGCGCCGCGTGATGCTGAAGAAAAAAGAAAACGTGCTGGGCTTGACCGCCGTCGATTGCATGACGAAGAACCCGGTCCGGATTCCGCGCACCGAGCTTGCAGCCAGTGCTCTGCGGCTGATGGAAGAAAAGAAAATCACTTCGGTGCTCGTGGTGGATTCCGCCAACCGCCTGGAGGGAGTGGTGCACATCCACGATTTGTGGACGCTGCAATTGTTTTGACGATGCGACAAAGGATCTGCTGCTAGAGGTTCTGATACAACTAGATTGAGGATCGAATGAAGATACGTGAAATAAAATTTCCCGCCATCGTCATGCGTCGCGCAAAACGAATCCGCGTTCTCCTGATGGATGTGGACGGCACTTTGACGCCCAGCGTAGTTTGCCTGCAAGGATTCCCCGACGGCAGCGTTGCAGAGATGAAAGTGTTCGACCCCCATGACGGCGCGGGAGTGAAGCTGGCCAGCATCATGGGCATTCGCACGGGAGTGATTACCGGACGCGACTCTCCAGCAACCACGCGTCGCGCGCGAGAGATGGGAATGGAATTTGTAATTCAAGGACAGCCCAAAAAACTGGAATCTTACAAAGCCATCCTGATACGCGCTGGCGTGACGGACGAAGAAGTTGCCTACATCGGCGACGATCTGCCGGACCTACCCATTCTCGCCCGCGCCGGACTAGCCGTTGCAGTGGGAGACGCTGTCGTCGAAGTGAAACGCGCCGCGCATTACATTACAACCGTGCCAGGAGGAAGGGGCGCCGCGCGAGAAGTGGTCGAGCTTATCCTGAAATCGCAAGGCAGATGGAAAAAAGCAATCCCACAGGCCATCGCGTGAAGCTCGCTCCCAGCGGTGTCAAAACGATCTCACAACAGCATGGATCACAATCCGGCCGGCCCGCGAGGCTTGGCCAATTTCGGCAGCCACAGGAAAGAATCGATGCGTGAGAGAAAGCTATTTCTAATTTTCATTGTGATTGTTGCGGCGTTCGCCGCATTTCTGGGGAGAAGCAGCAGCGCGCAAAGCACAGCGCCACCTCAGCGCACCGTCGTCATCACTGTCGACGATTTACCGGGCGCGATCGTTGGGAATGATTTTGCTATGGGCGATTTAAAAGAACTGCAGAAAATCAATCGCGCCATTCCTGCGATTCTGAAATCGCATCACGCCTGGGCCATCGGCTTCGTCAACGAACGAAAGCTTCAAGTGCAGAACGAACGCGACGCTCGCGCCGAGTTACTTGAAATGTGGCTGGATGCAGGGCTCGCTTTGGGCAATCACACCTTTTCTCACGCGGATTTTCAAATCACGCCATTGGATAAGTACGAGGACGAGACCATCGAGGGCCAAGTGGTAACCACCGCTCTGCTAAAAGCGATCGGACAAACGGAGAAATATTTCCGGCATCCCTACCTCAATACCGGGCCGACGGCCGAAGCCAAGACGGCGTTTGAGGCCTTCCTGAAAGAGCGAGCCTACACCATCGCGCCCGTCACGGTGGAAGATGCTGATTACGTTTTCAACGACGTCCTAGGGTACGCCGGTGAGAAAAAAGACAAGAAAATGGCCGCGCGTGCCAAGAAGGAATATCTCGAATACGTGGACACCACATTTGATTACTCAGAGGGCCTGTCGCGCGATCTTTTCGGCCGCGAAGTTCCGCAAGTTCTTCTGATCCACGATAACCAACTCAATGTGGAATGTTTGGATGCGTTGCTGACCAAGCTGGAGCGCCGCGGCTATAAGTTCGTTTCGCTGGATCTGGCCATGTCCGACCCCGCTTTTGCCACACCGGACAATTATGTTGGCAACACGGGAATTTCATGGCTGCTTCGCTGGAGAGTAGCCTTGGGGAAAACGGTCAACTTCGAGCAGGGCCCCGAACCCCCCGCCTGGGCCAACAAAATCTTCGAACAGCTCCGCAAAGAACGCCAGAAGTAATCCGGAATCGTGACTGTGAGCCACGAAAATCGGACGGGGAAGGTGAAAGCGAAGATTTCCGGAGCCGGAGATGGCAGAGAAACGCTTGGGAACGAGCGAAGACGAATCTAAACTAAAACATTACTTGGCATTATATCCCGCCCTGGTGTTGACGATCAGGTGGTGATCTTTCGTAGTCAACTTGATCTTGTGATATTTCCCATCCGGTTCCGAGCGCCCCGGCGTGTATCCGATGCTGTACTGGTTGCCAAGCGCTTCCTCAATCTGCAAGTAGATGTCCTCTAGGGACTGGCTGTTGGTGACCTCGAAGTAAGTTCCGCCGGTTTCACTGGCCATACGGCGCAACCCTTGCTTGCCGCGCTCGCCATCGCGAGAATCGCGCCTAAGACGGGACGGGAAAATGGGACGGGATCGGAAAAGCGAATCGACGGACGGCAGAAACCTAAACACGCTGTCAATTCCCACTTATTTTGTTTCTGGAGTTTTTGGGAGCAACGTGGATGGAGGTTGATCAAATGAAAAGAGGGGCGGCCTGTCGCTCTTTGGCCGCCCCTCCATTCGTGAGTTAGAGTTTCGTTAGAACGTGAACTTAGCCATTACCTGGAGAATGCGAGCACTGGCCAAGGCGCCCGCGAACGCACCGTACGGCGTGGTCGGCGGAGCCGTGGTCTGAAGGATGGTGCCGAACGTTCCCGGACCATCGCCCGTCGCATTAACAGGATTCTGGAAGTTGGGATGATTCAGCACGTTGTAGGCATTGGCTCCGAGCTGTAGCGCCATCCGTTCTGTTACCCTGAAATTCTTTCGCAGACTGAAGTCGGTGTTGAAATAATTCGGTCCACGGAAAGCATTCCGGCGAATATCCCCAAACCCTGTCGGCGCTGGATTGCTGCAAGGGTTGCAAGGACCGGTTAGGGCTGGATTTGCTTGGCCAGCGAATTGAGCCAACGTGTAGCACGGCGCGTTCGGGCTCGTGCAGGACTGCTGCACTGGCGTAATTGGCTGAGCCAATACTGCGCCGTTCGTGCCGTTGTTACCTGCAACTTCACCGAAGAAATCACCCGAATCTAGTAGGGTGAACGGGAATCCGGTATGGAAATAAACGGTTCCGGACATAATCCAGCCGCCGAGTGCCGCGCCCACCAAGCGATTTTCACTGTGAAAGGGCATCTGGTACAGGTAGTTTCCTGTGATGTTGTGGCGCACGTCGTAGTCTGAATCCGCATAATTCTGGCATCGCAGACAGGTCGGATTGATCTGATTGAGAACGCTGACTTGGGAAAAAGTGGCTTGAAATGGCAACACGCCGCCATTCGACGAAACGTCCAGCGCATGGCTATAGCTGTAATTGAAACGTCCCATCAAACCATGCCACGAGTTTTGCTGCACCGAGAGGGTTATGCCGTTGTAATTGGAATAGCCCTCATTTGTAAGCGAGAGAACGTTCGCCACGCGCGGGTCGACGGCACTCGTCGGAAGGCCACCGAAGCCTGAAGGACTGAACGAGTTTAGATATGGATTAAAGAGCAGTTCGTCGTATCCGCGATTGCCAACATAGTTCGCCGAAACGACGGTCCTGGTCCCGATGGTACGCTGGACTTCCACGTTCCATTCGGTGTATTTCGGGTTTAGCAATTTGCCAACGTCATTTAGGTCTGGAACCGCGCAATTCGAATTTGGCGCCAGATATTGCGCCAAATTCCCACCCGAATGGTACACGGACTGGAATGTCGTGTTGCAAGCGATGGTTGAGTTTGCGGCCGAGTTCGGGTCCGTGAAGGCGAAATTACTGGTCGCAGTGTAATTGAACGCCGTTACTTGCGGGAAGTTGGTGGTGAAGTTGTCCAAGATAGTGCCCGGATACAGGTCGGAGAATTGACCGACACCCGCGCGAATGACCGTCTTGTCTCCCCATGGCGTCCAAGCCACTCCGATGCGAGGCTGGAACACAACCTTTTCGATTCCCGGCAAGATGCTGTGCGAGCCGGGATTCGTGATGGTGTCGAACGGCAATGCTGCGTCATGGCTCGCCTGCCCGAATGGAATAATGGGAGCCGAGCCGCAATCGGACTGGCAGACGCCGCCCGAGTTACGGTCAGCTCGGAGTGCGAGTGTCAATTTGAGCCTGGGATTCACGCGATACTCATCCTGGAAGTACAAACCGACGCTATATATCGCCAGAGGCTGGCGGAGGTTTAGCGCAAACTGTTGGAACAGTGAGTCACCGGTTCCCCCAGTCGGGTTCATTACATCGTTGGCGAAGTCGATTGCGCTAATTCCTACGTTTGGAATCGAACCTTCGCTCGCTCTGTAGTCACTTACATCATCGCGTCGGAAATTGACGCCCATCTTGAAACTGTGATTTCCACGAGTGATCGACAAGTCATCTACGATTCCCCACTGTGTCACGTTGCGCCCCTGTGGGAAGTCTGTAGCCGCCCCAGGCACGTCAGTCTGGCATCCTGCGCCAAGGCAAACTGCTCCGATGTCAGTGAAGTAAAAGAACCCGGGAAATGCCGCTGTAGCCGCACTGAAGTTGGGACTCTGGAAAATCGCCGAATACCACAGCACAGATCCAACCATATTGTTCACCACGTTCGGGCTAAACACGTGCGTATAGTTCAGTTGGCCTTCATCTTGCGGCTGAATGCTGTGAATGTTGAACACAGGGTTCACGAAACTGGTGTCCGTTGGCTGAGTCCCACGGTCGAACTTCGTACGGCCAAAGATCTTATTGTTTTCGTTGATGTTCCAATCAACGCGTCCCGAAAGTAACCATTCTTGGTTTCCGTTCGGGACCGTTTCTTGTGCTTGGCCGACGCACGCGTCGTTCGGTATGGCTCCGGCGCTCATGCCGTTAAGAGATCCGCAGCTGTTTGCTATAGGATTGGTCTGGGCTGCAGCGAAGCCCTTCCCGTTGTTATACAGGTTGAAGATGTTCTGGTAGAAAGGTGTCGCAGTCGGGGCTGTCGGTAACTTCGCAATATTCTGCGACACGTAATTTTCGAAGGCGGTGGTTGGATAATCTACGAAGCCTCCGGTGCCCAGGGAGTACCGCAGGCCTTCGGTGTTGGCGTAAAAGAAAACCTTATCCTTTATGACGGGTCCGCCCAGTCCCGCTGCCCACTGATTGTTTGTTTCCGGGCTATAGCCGGCAAAGTAGTCGGTACCGTTCATGCCTCCCGCATTGTAGTAATACACCGCATCGCCATGGAACGCGTTGCCGCCAGACTTTGTGGCGTAGTCAATCTGCGCGCCGGCCTGCCGTCCGTATTGTCCGGTGTAGGCGTTGCTGATCACCGATACTTCCTGAATTTCGTTCGAACCGAGCAGCAAGTTGCTGGCGCCCGAGTTGTTTAAATTCAGAAAAGGGTCGTTGTAATCGTTACCATTGATCGTGAAAAGATTGGCCGTGCCAGGCATACCAAAAGCGCTGAAGTTTCCATATCCGCTGCCCGAGCTGTTCATCGTCACTCCTGGCGCTGTCTGTGCGATGTTGCTCAGGTCGCCGCCAGGATTGGGAAGATTTTCGATCTCAGCGGTCTCGATGCTGGTCGAGATATTTGCATTTTCGGTTTGGAGCAGAGCGCCTTGTCCGGTCACTTCGACCGTTACGGAACCGCTGCCGAGTTCCAGTTTCACATTCGCTACGGCCGTTTCGCCAAGAGCAACGTCAGCAGACAGAGACACTTCTTTAAATCCAGACTGCGTCACTGTCAATTTATACGCGCCCGGCTTTACGAGCCCAAAGGAGTAAGCGCCGGTGCTACTGGTTTGCGTAACCAATGCTTCACCTGTGGTCGCGCTCGTTAACGTCACAGTAGCACCCACGATCACCGCGTTAGAGGGATCAGTCACAGTGCCGGTGAGCGCTCCCGTCACTACGCTCTGCGCCAAAACCAATCTGGGCAAAAGAAACAACAAAGCCGCGAATAGTGCGGCTCGCAAAAAATATTTGTTCAATCGCATTTTCATCTCCGGATTCAGTAAATTTGTGAAACGCCGAGCGAGACCCACCTACAAACTCAGAATCACTTTCTCAATAGCAGCTCGATAGCCAAAAAGTTGTCGAGCGATTGCAGGTACTTACAGGGATTTTTCTGGAGAGATATGTGAACGCGTAGAGTTAGAGAAGTAATTGGTCACGCGCATCGGTCTTTCGGAACACCCGACTGACGACTCAACACTTTGTGTCGCAACACACATCAAACGAGAGAAATCGCTTACAGATTCCATATTCTGGAGGACTCGTTTGTGTTGGACCGGCAATTGTTGATCGAGTCGCGGGCTCGTTGGTGCTTACAGGTTGAGATATTGTGAGTATTCGAAGGAATCGATCAACGCGCGAGGGTTTGCGTCCCCGGATTCCACTGGCATATTTAAATCAGATTAGATGTGGCTCATTGATTTTCTTGCGAGGCTCCGTCCCGTAATACAAACGAGTCAAAGCTTACAGTCTTGCAGACAGCGGTCACGGTCCTCGTTGAACTAGATTGCAGCCATTCGTAATAAATACTTTCCAGTCGTCGAATTTGTTCCGGATAGTAGCGTTCTCGGATCGCCAGCCACTGGTCGAGCGATATGTGCTGGGCCGTCGCGCGCGTCCATAAATCTTCCGGCAACTTCTCCAAGAAATGATATGTAAATCGCCGCAGAGCGCGAATAATTCCCATGGCTTCCCTAATATCCTGGTAGAAGTAACCGAGTCTCCCCGCCCACGACACTGGATCAATTTCAGTTGTTGCGGAATCAGGATTGGCGACGAGAGAACGGCAATGGAGATACTCGATCACCTCCTTGTCGGCGATCCGGCATACACTGTCGTGAATACTTGGGCGATCTGAAGCACGTTTATAAACCCACATCTTCCTTGGGAATCGTCGAAGCGCAGCGGTGAGTATGGCTGGACCGTTGCGAAAAGATTCGAGCATTCGTCTTCTATCTGCGTTCATCAGGACCCCGTTCTGCCTCGTTCGATAGTTTATTTAACGCTTACTTCTCGATGATTATGAATAGAACCATCTTTGCCGCTAGACAAATGTGATAGAGCGAAGGATGCAGTGACCAAACGCAAGCCACAAGTTGCAGAATAAGATTTACAAATCTCACAATCCGCCAAGAAACTCCGGCGCCCGTCTCCGGGACATGATTGCAAGCTCCAGTTTGTTATTGACTTTCCCTCCCCATCATACATACTGGTCGGTATGTTTAAATCGGACATGAACCGCAAGGTCGCGGGCGAACGACGCAATCCCCAGCGCACGAGGGAGCGCCTGTTGCAGGCTGCCTTCCAGGAGATTTACAAGTCGGGGTTTCGAGGCACGGACCTGGACACAATTCTTCGCACGGCGCGTATAACGAAAGGGGCCATGTACCACCACTTCGAAAATAAGGAAGCCCTCGGGTACGCCGTGGTGGACGAGATAATTGCAAGCATGGGAGAAGAAAAGTGGTGGTGGCCATTGAAAAATGCCGTGAATCCGATTGACACTTTGATCTGCATTATTCGGTCAACATCTTTAAAGCCTTCCGACGTGCGCTGCGGCTGCGCCCTGAATAACCTGTCTCAGGAGATGTCCCCACTCGATGAGGGCTTTCGAAAGAGGACGGCGAAGTTGTTCGGCAACTGGCAGGGCTCAATCGCAGGTGCGCTACGAAACGGCAAGAAGCGGGGAACGGTGCGCAGCGATGTAAATCCCGAGGAAATGGCATCTTTCTTGATCGCAACTTACGAAGGCTACATCTCTCTGGCAAAGAGCCATCAAAATGCCTCTGTTCTGCGGGATGGCGAAAAAGCGATGACCAGCTTCCTCGAATCACTTCGTCCGTCTGGTAGCCAGACGAGGGTAGGGCGTGCGCGGTGAGCGACGCTGGTTTTGCACTTCTTAATATACCGACTGGTCGGTATACAAGCAACCATTTGACGATCTCGCACTATCTCAGCAAGCAGAAGATGGTTCGACAGTAAAGAGTTCTCGGGCGGAGGTCACTTGCAAAGTATGAGAGCGACTGGAAGTACCAAAGGAGAATTGACTATGAGGACAGCCGGAAGGATTACGGGGGCGATTCAGTTCGCGACATTGCTCGCGATTGTGCTGGCGAGTGCTTCTTTACAGGCACGCTCTCAAGACCCCGCCGCGTCCTATCCCAAAATGGCTCCCCTCGATCAGTACCTTATAGCCGATCGAAACGAGGAGATTTCGATGGCACGTAGCGCAGCGCCACCGTCGATTTCAAATGATGCTGAAGTCATGATCCTTGGACAGCGTGGCTACGAAACTGCCGTCAAGGGCAAGAATGGTTTCGTCTGCCTTGTGGAGCGATCATGGATGTCTCCGTTTGATTTTTCGCAGTTCTGGAATCCGAAGATGCGAGGGCCCATCTGCTTTAATCCAGCCGCGGTGCGATCGATCCTGCCCTTGACCTTCAAAAGAACGGAATTGGTATTGGCCGGACTATCCAAGAACCAGATCGTCGAGGGTATCAAGGCATTCGATGCAAAAGAACTTCCGCCTGTCCAGCCCGGCGCGATGTGCTTCATGATGTCAAACCAAGGGTATCTGAACGACTCGGTTGGGCATTGGGTTCCTCATTTGATGTTTTACATTCCGCTTACCGATCCCAAGTCATGGGGAGCGGATTTGCCTGGCTCCCCGGTGATGTTGAATCCACAATTTTCGGGAGCGCCGGAGCCGATTACCGAGTACATGATTCCGGTGTCCACTTGGTCGGATGGAACAGCCGCTCCCAAGGAAGCGCAGTGACATTTGATCTCAACGCGCAACTAGAACTCTAAATATTAACAGGGTGGCTCATGCGTGTACTCATAGTCGACAAAGAACCGAATGACCGGAGCGCGTTGGCAAACGCTTTGGCAACAAGAAAGGATATTGAAGCGTTCGATTCGGCAGAAAACATCTCGGAAGCACTAGATAAATTGCGAAATGAGGAATACGACGTCGTTCTCTTAGACAGCCCTATTCCCGAAATTTCCGAGGCGGAACTCCTCGGACTCTTGAAAAAACGGAATCGCCCAGTGCCTGCAGTTATAATCGTCACGACGCGTCGTCAATCGGCCGTCACTGCCACTGATGAACTTGCTGTGCATTACTCTTTGAAGCCCTTTTCGAGCGAGTGTGCTGACGAGGCCATAACCCTAGCTGTAGGCAGGAAGGCCCACGAACAAAAAGCGACCTTAATCCCGCAGTTAAGAACTCCTGCCGCGAACCCCTCGAAGATCGCCATCGCGATGGAAGGGAGAGTGCTTCTTATCGATCCAGCAGAAGTAATTGCAGTAGAAGCGGAGGGCAACTACGTCTTGCTCGTCAGATCGTCGGGATCTCATTTGGTTCGGGGATGTATATCGACACTCGCAGAGAAACTCCTACCGTATGGTTTCATTCAAATACATCGTTGTGTACTTGTGAACTCTTGCTGGGTTCATGGAATTCACCCACGCTCTACAGGGGAATATCTTCTTTGCACACGCGGCGGCAAGGAGTACCCAGTGTCGAGAACATACAAACAAAATCTGAGGTCCCTCGCACCGTTATGGATTGGCAGCGATGTCCTTTTTGCCGAATGACGAGCAGCTCAGCGGTTGCTAGATCAATTTACCGCGAGTTGCTTCTTGAGTTGGTTCTGTTTCCATCCTGCACAGAAAATCGATCACATGCCGGCAGCTAAAACCACTCCATAACGCAAGTTCTGGCCTTGGTGCTTGCAAGTCCTAATGAACGACCTACCAAGCGGTTCTAATTCTTTCGCTGCTGGGCCCGGGCTGTTGAGGGCGGAACATGGCCCTTCAGGCGCATGTAAACGGCGAGGTTGCCGTAATGCTCGTTATTGTGGGTGATGTTGTACATCAGCACGGCGCCCCGGACGGTCTTGGTCGACCCCGTGCCAACAACATGCGCAATCTGCATCGGCTGAATGAAGTTAGCGTCGGTGGTGGCTGCGTACACCCGGTCGCAATAGACGAGCGAATCGTTCAACGCCTTAACCAGTGCAGCCTTGTCGGTGATTTGCTCGTAGTCAGCGGTTGCTGGCGACTTTTCTCCCGCGGCTTGCGAACAGAAGAAGAAGTTGGCATCCACCACGTGACCGATAATCTGACCGAAAGTCCGGACCTGCGGCGTCGGTCGAAAGGCGTATTCATCCGCAGGCATGTTCTCTGCCGCTTCCGCTAGATCTCGGCGAATCATCGCGTGCATCGCCTTGGCGCTGCTCGCCAGCGAGGGCGACAACTCATCGGGATAGCCAGCGTCCGTCGCTTGAGCGGAGGCCGCCGGCAAAGTCACATACGCAAACACAAAAGCCAACATAAGTAGACGCAGCATCGGGTCGTCTCCCTTTACCATGCGAATCATTTTAGCCCGGGCGGCTCAGTTATAAATGGCGACAACAGAGTTTTGTCAAGTCCAATCGCCAAACTTCTGATTAGCGCAAACCGGACAATGGGGCACTAGCCGGAAGATGTCCGGCTATCCGACGCAATATAAAAGGGCGCGCCTTTTGGAGTAGGGTTTGGGTGGCTCCCTCAACCCCTACAAGAAAGGAGCGCCCTCAATGAGTAGCCGAAAGTATATTGGTATGGATGTGCACAAGGAAAGCATTTCGATTGCGGTGAGGAATGATGCAGGGAAGATCGTAATGGAATGCGTGATCGAGACGAAAGCCAGCATGATTCTGGATTTTATCGCTGGGCTGCGCGGAGACTTGCAGGTGACGTTTGAAGAAGGAACCTCCGCCGCCTGGTTGTACGACCTGTTGAAGCCGCGGATTCCGAGGGACAGCTTGCAATGAAGATGCTGAAGGATTTTGTTGGCACTCGTGCGCAAGACCCCAAGGCGCTTGTCTTCCCGTCCAATCACAACACTCCGTTGCGAGCGTCAAATGTTTTAAGTGAAGGTCTGCATCCAGTGTTGAAAGCCCTCAAACTTCCGAGGGCTGGGATGCACGCCTTCCGGCACGGACGTAATCAAAGGTGGGAACTCTCGGGATGAATGGCGCTGTGCTACGCCAGATGATGGGACACAGTTCGGAGGCGATGACGCGGCGATATACCGGAAGGCTCTCGCTGGCGCAAATCCAAGCCGATTTTGCTAGGCGGAATGGCCCCCAAATTGTAGTTTTGGAAAATATGGAAAATGAGACAGTGGCTTGAAACCCTTTGTTTTGTTGGAGCGGGAGAAGGGAATCGAACCCTCACCTATAGCTTGGGAAGCTATCGTTCTACCACTGAACTACTCCCGCTTCTATAACCTACGAATTGACTCTCACCAAACTCTCACCGTGTGACAAGCGCCGCTCGGCTAGAGGCATGAACTTCTCGACGCGCTGCATAACCTCGCGTGTCTGCGCCTCGTCAAGGATGGTGTACTCATAAAGACCGAGATCGTTCGATGGCCGAAGATTTTCATTGCCTCGACTTGCTGTGCTCCCGCAAGCATCATATTGCGAATGGCGCTATGGCGCAAGTCGTTGACGATCAAACCTTTGAGACGGCACGCGGCAGTCGGATTCTACCGTGGCCCCGGTACCCCCTGAAAACGGTGAAGAAAAAAGAAGGTCCGGTGTTACTCGCAGCGATTTATGACCCTTGTTCCGATATGATGCGAGCAGATCTTCGCGAATCTGTTTGTGGGTAATCACCTCCGGACGCGTGGTCACGCCTTAAATGCGTGCTGGCTACTTTCCCGCATACTGTCATCCTATCGCCCACGTGATCTTTGGCCTCGACGGCCGTGATCTTTTTTGATTGAGCGTTGACACTCGGAATTGCCAACGAACAAAACACTAACACCAAAAAGGATCGCAGGCGTTTCATGCTCTGTTCGCCATTTTTGATGCCATGTGAAATAAAAGGCCCAGATTTTTATCATCCATCCGGGAGAATAACTTGGCAAAGGCCTGAATCTCACGATCTTGTTTTATGCCGGCTGCCCGACTCGGAATCTTTTGTTGCGGTATATCCGGCTTCTGTACATGCGCATCGTCGGTGAAAAGCCGGTAGGTCGGAATTTCCAATGCACGCGCCATCTTCTCTAGAGTTTCCACTGACGGAACGGTGTGCCCATTTTCCACGCGAGATATGTAACAGCGAAGCAAACCTGTGCGCTTCTCCACGTCGCCTTGCGACACCTTTTTCTGATCACGCAAATCCTTCAAGCGCTCTCCAATGAGCATGTGTGATGTCTTCTCCTTGTGAGCGCATCTGCGCCCTTATTCTATGTAGCGGAATCTTCGGTCCAAAACTGTCACGCGGATTTATGATCTTTACCGGTTATCCGGCTCTCCATAAACTTGTCTGATAAATTCTCTGAAATCAATAAATCGGTCTGAACAAGTTTGTGGCACCAGTGACGCGTGGAAGACGCAGTCAGGGCTAGTCAGGACTTGGCGACCTATAGCCAGGTAAATTTGCGTTCAAAAAATTACTTCTGTGTGGCGGACAATCCGGGCGTGCGTCCGTCATGTCGGGCTCCTGTAGACTTGCACTTGTTCTGTATTACGGCGCTGAAAAAGTGGCGCGCTGTCCATAACCCACCTTTATTCGGGGCCTTAGCACTTCACCTGGATTTCACCTGGAAGTCACTTGCCGTGCATTGACAGCACGGGTTGCCTGATAGAAAGTCCCCATCATGCATCATCCGAGATCACGCGAGAACTCTTTGTTTCCAGGAGCAAGGGAGAGGCCCCATTGGAAACTCCGGGTTTCACATCTGCCCGGGAACAAACACAGCTATTCCCATTCGGAAAAATACAAAGGAGGATACGCCAATGAAAGGTAGCATGCGTTTGCAAGCAATTCTGCTTGTTCTTTTGTTTGCTGCGGTCACGCCTGCGTGGTCGCAAACAGGCCCTGAAGTTAAGACGAATCGGCCACCCTTGGATCAAGTGCTAAAGTATCTGCCAGGGTACCACTCGAATCCCAGCCAGAACGCGGTCCAAACCGGAGGCGTTAAACAGGATGCCGTGCACTCGGCGGCTGCTAAAGTTTATACGTTTGCGACCGTCGATTATCCGGGCGCAGCGAGCTCTACTATCTTCGATACCAACAATTCCACAACAGTGGGCTTTTTACAGTTCGATCCCACTAGCGTGCCGGCCACACCTGAGACCGCGTTCACTGTGAAGTCTTGGGTTTACGAAGTTCTCCTTGTTCCAGGCGCGACGGAAAGCGGCGCGACCGGAATTAATACGTCCGGTCAAATAGTCGGTTTTTACACTGACTCGTCCATGGTCGCCCACGGATTTGTCGACACTGCGGGTACTTTCACGGACGTCGATTACCCGAGCGCAACCGGTACCGAGGTAATTGGTATTAACGATGCGGGCGTGATGGTCGGCGCCTATAGCGACACAAGCGGGAATATCCATGGTTTCATCGACAACGGCGGCACCTTTACTTCGTTGGATTACCCGGGCGCCAGTTCAACTATCGGCGCAGGGATCAATTCGTCAGGCGAAATCGTCGGCGTCTGGGAGGATTCCATGAGCAACACCTATGGATTTATCGACAACGGCGGCGTTTTCACCTCCCTGAGCTTTCCTCTGGGCTACGACACGGAAGCTATAGGTGTGAATAATCGAGGCGAGATCGCCGGTTATTACCAGGATGCGACCAGCCTGTACCACGGTTTTATCTACTCCGGAGGAGCTTTCGCCGAGGTAGATGTGGCCGGAAGTTCTGGTACCCAATTGACCCGCATCAAGAACCAGGGCGCGATCACTGGAGTGTTCTTCGATGCGTTGACCGAAACTCATGGAATGAAGGGACACTGAGAGGAATCGGCCACGGATTGGCGAGAGTGGGTTATCAGATGGCGGCCCACTCTCGTCCATCGTGCCCGGCAAATCTTACCGGCCTTCCCGGCGCGTGATCGCCAGACTCGCGGTTACTTCCGGTTATCCGACGCTCAGAATCTCACTGAGTCCCCAGGGATCTCCAATGAGGGCGACCTGTCACTTGGCCCGAATGAGAAAGAGGATGCCCCCCAAAAGTATCAAGGTACTTAGCGCAATCAGCCCAGCAATAACGCCCCAAGATTGTTGCCCAGCACTATTCCCCGAAACCAAGACTTCATCTTGAACCGAAACAAAATTAAAGAGTGACTTCTTATAGGATCTCCAAAGCAAAAAATATGGGACGCCGATCAACAGACCATAAATTCCCAAATAAATGCTCACCGTTCTAAACAAATGTGCGGCAGGATCACCGAACCCATGAATATTGACGAAAAATGTCGCCCCAGCATTTGCTACCGCCATCCCTAGTAAAACAATCGAGAAATGGGCAAAATAAAACATCTTCAGGAAAGATCTGATCTTTAGTTCGTCAGCCCCAGACCTTACAAGGTAGCCTCGATTGCGACGACCCCCGCTGAAAACAACTACGCGGCCAACCTTTTCGTCTCTAAAGGCCCTACCTACCATAGAGTCAAGAAGGCCCATATCTATGTTTCTCCTTGGTTAGATTCTCTGGCCCCAGTTGACTCCACGGTAACACTAGAAAGCTAGCCCGCTAGTGCTTGAAAGTTCAGTTGTGATGGCAAGGTTAATGCAGCGCAAGAGACGCGCCGCAGATTCAAAACCACGTTAGAAGTCGAAGGCGATCCCACATGTCTGATTAACGATGCCAGCTCAACCGGTCGACGCAATACTTTCTTGAAGTTTAATCGCAGGAGTTTGAAATCCTAGTGTTTTTCTTGGACGCTGATTTAAGCGCAGCGCCACTTTGTCCAGATCCGCTTGCGTACAAGCTGCACAGGCCGGTTCTGTTAGGGAAGTACTATGGTAATAACCCATTTGTGTTTTCGTTCGTGCCGCGCTGCCGGGGACTTTGCAGATAACAGAAATAGACTTTCACATCCGTGGCCACGGTAAAGGTCTTGTGTTTGGCCATCTCCAGTCCGCGATCCCAGGTCAACGAGCGCCGTAGGGTCGCGGGAAGTTTACGAATTTGCCGGCTCAGGGCGCCATGTCAATATTGGAGTGCCACTTCCGAAACATGTCGCGGTGAATCTAGAATTCCCACTTTTGGGACTTCAGTTCGAATGCGAACAACGAATGATTTGAAAATCTGAAGGAGAATTCTTCCGTTTAATTCTATGATTCGTCCAACCTTCTGAACTTTTCCCGGAATGCCAACGTATTAGATGGGAGTGTGACATCGCGTATCTAAGGCCATTCGCAGCAGGCTGTAATGGCCTTCTTTTGGCGAGGTGTGAAATATGGGAACGTTCGGAGATCAACTCAGACAAGTTCTGCGACGGCTGGGACGCGCGCCGCTGTTTACCGCGATCACTCTGATCACGTTGGCAGCGGGAGTGGGCGCGAACACGGTAATCTTCAGTGTGCTGGAAGGGGTGCTGCTGAAACCGCTGCCATATCCGCATCCGGAGAGCCTGGTCGGCGTTTGGCACAAAGCACCCGGAATTGATATTCCGAATCTGACGATGGCGCCGTCGATTTATTTTATCGACCGCGAACAGAGCACAACTTTCCAGGATATTGGCGCGTACGCGAACGATTCTTTCAGTATCACGGGCGCGGGCGAGCCTGAGCAAGTCTTCGGTCTTGACGTCACCGACGGCACGTTGCCTCTTCTGGGCGTGGTTCCCGCGTTGGGACGCTTGTTCACGCGCGAAGACGACTCGCCGAGCGCACCGGAAACGGTAGTGATTTCGTACGGATACTGGCATCAGAAATTTGGAGGCGATCCAGGGGTGATCGGCCGTTCAATCATCGCGGATGGAAAGCCGCGGCAGATTATCGGCGTTTTGCCCAAAGGATTCCATTTTCTCGACGAGAAAGACGCGGCGGTGATTGCGCCGTTTAAATGGGATCGCAGCAAAACGAAGCTCGGCAACTTCAGTTACCGCGCATTGGCGCGCTTGAAACCGGGCGTCACGATGGAGCAAGCCAGCGCGGACGTGGCGCGTATGCTTCCCATCTCAATTCGGAGTTTTCCGGCGCCAGAAGGATTCAGCGTAAAGCTATTCGAGCAAGCACAAATTGGCCCCAACCTGCGACCGTTGAAACAGGACGTCGTTGGCGACATCGGAAACGTGCTGTGGGTTCTGATGGGATCTATCGCCGGAGTGCTGTTAATCGCGTGCGCGAACGTGGCGAACTTGATGCTCGTCCGCGTGGAAGGGCGGCGTCAAGAATTAGCCATTCGCGCCGCACTGGGGGCGGGGTGGCGAAGAATCGCCGGCGAGTTGCTGTTCGAGAGCGTGATACTCGGCCTGTTGGGGAGTTTGCTTGGATTAGCGCTTGCCTATGTCGCATTGCGAATTCTTGTGGCAAGCGCGCCAACCGGGATTCCACGCATTCATGAGATCGGCATTGATATTCCGGTTCTCCTGTTTACGTTGGCGATTGCGCTGTTTTCCAGCTTGTTGTTTGGTTCCATTCCGATATTCAAATATGCCGGAACGCGCTTGAATACGGGTCTGCGTGAGGGTGGACGCGCGCTGAGCGCGAGCCGCGAGCAACACCGCGCGCGAAACATCCTGGTAGTAGTGCAGGTGGCTCTGGCGCTGGTCTTGCTGATCTGTTCGGGGCTGATGATTCGCACGTTCCGGGCCTTGATGCATGTACCGCCCGGATTTAGCGGGCCGGATGAGGTGCAAACTTTCCGATTTTATGTACCAGAAACTGAAATTCCGGATACCGATCGCGAGCGTTTGGTTCGCATGGAAGAAGAAATTCTGAACAAACTGCGAGCGATTCCAGGAGTGTCGTCGGCAAGTTTCTCGACCGCCATTCCTATGGATGGATACGATTCGAACGATCCAATCTTTGCGCAGGATCGGGCCTATGCCGAAGGCGAGCTGCCGCCATTGCGTCGTTTCAAATGGATATCACCGGGATTCTTTGGGACCCTAGGTACCACGCTGATCGCTGGGCGCGATCTCACCTGGTCCGACACCTACCAGAAACTTCCCGTGGCGATCGTTTCTGAGAACTTTGCGCGTGAGTATTGGGGCAATGCTAACAACGCGTTGGGCAAACGAATTCGCGTGGCAAGCGTCGACGACTGGCGCGAAATTATTGGCGTCGTCGGCGATGTGTACGACAACGGCGTGAGCGAGAAAGCGCCTACGTTGGTATATTGGCCGATTATGATGAACAACTTTGAAGGCCAAAAAGAAATGATGCGGCGCAGCATTTCTTTCGCCATTCGAAGTCCGCGTGCCGGCTCGGAATCCTTTCTAAAAGAAGTGCGCCAAACGGTATGGTCGGTGGATGCTAATGTGCCGCTCGCAGAAGTTCACACGCTGGGATATTTCTATACGCAGTCGATGGCGCGCACGTCTTTTACGCTCGTAATGCTCGGCGTGGCGGGAGGCATGGCGCTCTTGCTCGGGATCGTCGGGATTTACGGAGTGATCGCGTATTCCGTTTCGCAGCGCACGCGAGAAATTGGCATTCGCATGGCGCTTGGAGCGCAACAACCGATGCTTATCTCGATGTTCGTGCGGCACGGGTTGTGGCTTACAGGCATTGGCGTTGCGTGCGGACTGGCTGGCGCGTTCGCGGTGATGCGTCTGATGTCGGCGCTGCTGTTCAACGTGAGCCCGGTCGATCCGGTCACGTATGCCGCCGTCACTGCTGGCGTTGTGGTGACAGCATATCTCGCGTGCTACCTGCCGTCTCGACGCGCCGCCGCGGTCGATCCGGTGGACGCGTTGCGCGCCGAATAACCCTGGCAACTGATCGCAGTTCAGTTTGAACTTAGCGTGCCGAGGCGGCTGCGCTTCGCCATCCTTCGATAGGGGCATCCGAGCGAGCCAGTTTTTCCATCTGCCGAATCACTGCGGAAAAATCCTCATCGGTTTCGTTCGCCGATTCTGCGAGGTTGATCTGAAATGCGGCAGCCGTGGCGGGCAAAGGCACCCAAATGATCGCGGCAGTTTCGAGGATCAAGCGAAAATCCTTATTCATTAAGCGCAATGGAAATTGAGGGCTGAAATCGTTGAGCATCGCTCGTTTGAATTTGCCGACCAAAGCGGGGGGAATCACCGCAGTCTGCGAAAGGACATCGAGCAGCCTGTCACGTTCGAGACCAGCCTTGTGGCCGAAGGCGACAGCCTCGGCGATGGCTTGCATGCCGACGCCGAGTAGCAGGTTTACGGCGAGCTTCATCGTGGCTCCGGAACCGGTGGGCCCAAGGTAGAAATATTGCCGGGCGAACGCTTGAAAGAGAGGCTCGCAGGCATGGAAGGCTTCCTCTTCGCCGCCGCCGAACAGCGTTAGGGTTCCTTGTTCAGCGGCTGGCGTGCTGCCCGAGATAGTGACGTCCAAGAAATAAGCCTTGTGCTGCGCGGCTATGCGATGGAGTTCGCGAGGCGTCTCCGGGCTTACGGTGCTCATTTCGACGATTATGCAACCTTCACGTAGTTGCGAGAACAAGCCCTGCGCGCCAGAGTAGGTTCGCGAGACGACTTCGTCATCTGGCAGCGATGAAAGAACAACGTCCGCAGTGGTGCCAATTTCGGAAAGGTTCGCTGCCGGCGAGGCGCCACTTTTCATTAATTTTTCTACTTTTGATCGATCGACGTCGTAGGCTATGACCTGAAACCCGGCGCTGAGCAAGTGTTGCGCGATACGGCGGCCCATGAGGCCGAGTCCGATGAATCCAACTTTGGTGACGCCTGGTGCGGTCGTTTTCATTTTTCTCTCCTCTTGAGATATTTCCGTGCAATCGTACTGCCGCCAGATCGATCTGGTCAAAGGGCTAATTTCCGCCACGAACCCGAAGGACGATCCTGCCGACGATATGTCCCTGCTCTAGGCGCGCGTGCGCCTTCGCGGCTTGCGCAAGCGGGTATGCGGCGGCAATCGGGACGCGTAGCTTTGCCTGGTTCACTGCGAGGTCGAGTTTGGCGAATTTGCGCGGGCCAACCTCTGCGTCATAAGCAGTGAAACGAATTTTCGGGCGGTGGCGCGGTTCGGGCTCGACTCCGTTAGGATAGGCGACACGTCCACCAGGGCGTAGGTGTTTTAGGAAGCGTTCGAGCGCGGGGCCGCCAGCGAGAGCAAGGACTGCATCGAGTCCGTCGGGTGCGAGTTTGCGAAGCTGGGCGTCGGCGTCTTTGCTTCGCGCATCGATGATGCCGCTTGCGCCAAGGCGCCGAAGAAGTGCAACGGCGTCACGGCCAGAGGCAGTACCAAGGACACGCGCTCCGTGGCGCTCGGCGAATTGAACTGCGAGTGTGCCCACAGCTCCGGACGCGCCGAACACTAAAACTGTTTCGCCGCGGCGAATGTGCAAGGCATCGTCAACTCCTTGCAGCGCCGTCAGACCTGTTGTGACCACAGCCCCTGCTTGGCGGAGGTCAAGACGCTTTGGAACGCGCGCGGCGTGCTGTTCGCTTACCGCTACAAACTCAGCGTAAAAGCCGCCTTTGGGATTCGCGTAGTCGTAGGCGTAGGCGCGGTCGCCAACTTTCAGGCGCGTGACGCCAAGGCCTCGCGCCACGACGGTCCCTGAGCCATCTGTCCCCGGAACAAGCGGAAATTTCGTGCGACGACCTTGGGGACGCCAGGAGCCCTTCCGGATGGACGCATCCCAAACCCCCACGCCAGCGATGTGCACCGCAACGAGAACTTCGTTGCGACCCAGTTGCGGAACTGGCAGCGTGTGGAGAGTAAGGACCGCCGGTGGACCGAATCGGTCGATAGCGGCGGCCCTCATCGAAGAGGGGATTGCGGGTTTTCGGGATTTTGTTGCCGTTCTAGTGGCCATAAATATTCCTCCTCAATTCACACTGAGATTGCAGCCGAGTTTTATTTTGCCTGAACGGCAGTCTGTATCTCAATTAGCAGCTTCAGTTCCGACGCGGTGAACAGCTTTCCGTCTCAGTTGTCTTCATCATGATGAATCGATTAACGGACGCTTGCGAATCGTCGGCGAGCAGCCGCGAGAACGATCGCGACGGACTGTCGACAGTTGTCCGACAGAACATTGGGCGCACGGATGTCGCACCCGGGAGCAGACTTTCGAAATTCTGGGGCGTTGGGCCGCGAGGTCGCGTAGAATAGCGGTTCTCGATATGGACGAACTCGCTCGGATGAACCAGGAAGAAGAGGCTAAGGGTGGCGCGCGTAACGCCATTATTCTCGCGATTCTGGTAATTGCGGTTGGAGCATATTGCCTGGCGTTTGGGCTGCAGACGCTCATTTGGATTGAGGCGAAGCAATGGGTTTCCGCCAACTCCTGGGTAGGAAATACGCCGCAGCCTTTGACGAAGACATCTGCTAGCACTCCAACCGAAGCCCAACAAGCCGTCCGCAATTCAGCGAAAGCCGCGCACGGAAAAACAGCCGCGAAGTCACCCGTGGAGCAGCCGAAAGCTTTCAATTACGAATTCAAAGTTCCCTGGGCTGGGCCATGGAAAATCTCTCCCCTACCGGTAGGGATTGAACTTCGATACGATTCCGGCCAGGTTGTGGTGTTTTACGATCCGGAACTGCAAATTGACACGGCGCACGCGTTGAGAACCCCAACTACGCCGGAGTCGCAGCGGCTGGCGAACATCCTGGCGTCGCATCCGATTGAATCAAACTATGCGTTGTATCAGGCCGCTTACGGAGCGTCTCCTGCACAAATCTCGGCGCTGATGAAAGAGCAAGATGCGCTGCGCGACAACCTGCTGTTGTTTTGGAAATTATCCTTTGGCCCCGATTTATATTCGGGAAACACGGCGGAATTTTATTCCTTCGACTGGGTCAAAAATCGAGGTTTTCAGTTCGGCGACCCATCGAAAGGACAGCCCGTCGCGGTCCGCGTTTTCGACGACAGCGACCATCAATTCCGCTTTATATTCACGGTGGCCGACGGCTCCGGCGGAAAAATCACGCAGGAAGACATCAATATGGCGACGCAGTCCCTTCAGCCTGTCCCTATCATCGAACGCTAGTCAGGTGGTTTCGTCTATCTTCTGCACGCGAATTACATCCGTGCGGGCGTCGAGAGTTCCTATAACCACAACTTTCTTCCCCAAATGTTTGCCGGCTGCTTGCTGATCATCGAGGTGGTACCAGGTATTATTGGCGTCATCACGTAGCACGAAAAGTTGGCCATTCTTGGAGACGATCACACCCTCAAAGTGCCGCGCATTGTCATCAGGGCCGGAGGTCGGTTGACCAGTGGCCACTCTTGCTGTGGATGTCGGCGTCTGGGCCGGCACCCTTCGACTGCTAGCGCATAGGGCGAAGCAAATGATGGTCATGCCTAAAAGCAAGTTTTTCATAGTCCTCTCCAACGGATGGAAGGACCGGGCTGCTACGAGTGAGCAATGAGCATGCCAGGTTACCATATCATTAAGACAAAGGGGGTTAGGGTCAGAGGACGCGAGAGAAGGGATGCAATATTTTCAGGGCACTCGGACAAATTTCTTTCTGCGACAACCATAGTACGCTGGCCGTAGTAAGTGGATTGCCTCGTTGCTAGGAAGAAGCTGCCGCTTTGCCTGCGGCATTCAAAACTTTAGCGTAATAAGCCTCATATTGCGGGATCACGTCGTTCGAACAGTACTTACTGCGCGCATTGATGCGTGCTTGCTGGCCCATTGCACGGCCGCGATCCGGGCGAGAGAGGATTTCCAGCGCATATTTCGCGCCCGCTTCAATATCGTGAGGTGGAATCAGGTAGCCGTCCACGCCCTGCGTCACTACTTCCGGTAAGCCACCAACGTTCGAGGCGATAACCGGGACCTCGCAAGCCATGGCTTCGAGCGCGGCCAGGCCAAACGATTCTTCTTCGCTCGGCAACAGAAATAAATCCGCCAAACCTAATTTCTCCTGCACGCGATCCTGCTTGCCGAGAAAAAATACGTCTTTAGAGAGGCCGTTCTTGCGAACTAGAAATTCTGCCGATCCGCGATCAGGGCCATCGCCCATCATTACGAGTTTCGCGGGGATTTTTGAGCGGACCCGCGCGAAGATCTCGACGACGTCTGTGATGCGCTTCACTGGGCGGAAGTTCGATAGGTGCATGAGGATCGGCTCGCCATTTTTGGCCCAGCGTTCACGCGCGGATTGATCCGCACATCGCATGTACAGGTCGCAGTTCACGAAATTGGGGATGACCTCGATGGGACGTTTAATGTCAAAGTCGTGAATCGTACGGTCGCGAAGATAGTTCGAAATGGCAGTTACACCATCACTCTCCTCGATGGAAAAGCGCGTGATCGGAAGATAGCTGCGGTCGTTGCCAACCAGAGTGATGTCAGTCCCATGGAGTGTGGTGATGAATGGCAGCCGTTTGCGTTGCGACATCATACGAGCCAGAAGGGCGCTTACGGAGTGGGGAATCGCGTAATGAACATGCAGCAGGTCCAGCGAGGCTTCCTCCGCTACTTCATACATTCTGGTGGCAAGGGCCAGAGTGTAAGGAGGGTGATCGAAGAGCGGGTAGGAGGTGACTTCCACTTCATGGAAGTAGATCCGCTCGTGCGCCTCGCTTAATCGAATGGGCATGGCGTAACTGATGAAATGGATTTCGTGGCCGCGTGCGGCAAGCTCAATGCCCAGCTCCGTGGCTACGACTCCAGAGCCGCCGTAGGTTGGATAGCATGTGATTCCGATTTTCATAAGCGCTCGTTTGACTGTAGCAGTCCCTTGTCGCGCCGAGCAAGCCATGTGCCCGCTTGCACCAGCAGGTTGGCGAATGCTAGATTCAACCGGCCGTTCTGGAATTAGACGAGAAACAAGGGCGGGCGATGCCAAGACTTTCTGGAAAAACGGCGTTTATTACAGGCGGGGGAACCGGGATCGGGAGAGCTTGTGCGTTGGTATTTGCGTCGGAGGGAGCGCAAGTAGCCATTGCAGGCCGCAAGAAAGAGCCTCTGGATGGGGTCGCAAAAGAGATTCAGGCAGCCGGCGGCCGAGCTTTAGCAATCGAGTGCGACGTGGTGGATGGCCAAGCAGTCCAAAGCGCAATCGCGACAGTTGCGCGCCAGTTTAATGGGCTTCATATTGTTGTGAATAACGCCGGGGCAATTGTAGTGGGCAGCGTTGAAGACACCACCGACAAGGATTGGAATCTTGTGATGGCCACGAATTTGACCGGGACGTTTATTGTGTCGCGAGCGGCGATTCCGGTGCTTAGGCAAGCGCGTGGGGGATCCATCGTGAACATTGGCTCGTATTTGGGGATCGCTGGCCGCCGGCAGCGAGCTGCCTATTGTGCGGCGAAGGCTGGAGTAATGGGTCTGACTCGGGCGATGGCACTCGACCACGCGCAGGACAAGATTCGGGTCAATTGTATATGTCCAGCAATGATCGAGACAGAGATGGCCAGTCGGTCGCTTTCCAAGGCTGCCGATCCGGAAGCGGCGCGAAAACAGCGCATCGCAGAAATCCCGTTGGGCCGGCTGGGTAAACCGGAAGACGTGGCGCTGATGGCAGTATATCTTGCGTCCGAGGAGTCTTCCTGGGTCACTGGCGTTTCGCTGCCCTTGGACGGGGGACAAACAGCCTACTGACATGGCGCGAAAGTCCAAATCAATCGAATACCTGAAGGAAAAAGAACTGCGCGAGCGCGTGCGCACAACCAACACGGCGAGACAATTCGGATTCGTGGTTCAACACGCTGAACGGGGAAAAGTAACCATGCGCATGCCGGTGAATGCGCGGCACAAACAGGTTCACGGCGTGGTCCATGGTGGAGTGCTTGCGGCTCTGGCAGACACTGCGGGGGGACTAGCGACCTATATGGCTTGTCCGCTTGGGACGCGCGTAGCTACGGTGGAGATGAAGATAAATTTCCTGGAGGCGGTGGAAGCGGGGAGCGTCACTGCCGAAGCGGAGGTCGTGCGGCTAGGACGGCACATTGCCGTCACTGATTGCGATTTGCGAGACGATTCCGGCAGGCTGGTGGCCAAGGCGCTGATGACTTTTTTCGTAGGGCCGTTTAGAAAGAACCGGAAGAGACGGCGCTCCTAGGCGAGTGACAACCTATCCCTCAGTCTTACCCGCTAATCACAACTTACCTTCTATGGTTACTGGCCGTTGGTCCCGCCTTGGGCCGCATCGTCGCCGTCCTTATAAAGATACTTGATACAGTGCTTGTAAAGAAGAAGGTTTGGGCTACCGAAACGCGTCAGCTTGATACAGTCGCGATCGTACCATTCCACAGTGCCGCGCAAGATCTCGCCATCGTTGAGGACCACAGCAACCGGCGTGCGCGATTGCATCTGCTTCACGAAGTAGAAATTCTCCGCGTGGGTTTGCTCGGGAGGCGCAGGTTTCTTGCGCGCCGGCACCTGTTGGGGCATGGCTTGGACTGGTCGAGGGGCTGCGAACTGGTCTTTCACATCCGTGAGAGTTGGACGGAAAAGCTTGCGATTTACCATATAAATGCTCCTTGCAGATAACTGCGATTGAAGATTCTAACTGTTGGACTGTAGGAGAAGTGATTCGGTTGCAGGATTTTGAAAAATAATCAAAATCCCTGGTCCCGGCCTAGCGAATCGCGAGAGAAGCAATCAGCGCATCGAGGCCCAATTGGCGGCCTACGTTGCGTCGCAAGCGGCTATCCAGCCGGTCGAGACCTTGCGTAGCCTTCAAGACCCATTCGAAATTTATTTTCTTACCGAGGGCCTCTAATTCAGGCCTTAGATCTGGGTTCCGAGACGGGCTGTGTTTCTGACCTTGGGAAAATTCCAGCAGGTCCGTGAGGAGACTATAGAACAGCTCTAAAATATTTTCAAAGGATTCCTTTTCGCGTTTGGCGAGCTGGGCGGTTGCCGCAAAAATTTCTCCGGACCGTTGGCCGGTGATGGCTTGCGCCAGCAAATCCAAAACGCTCTTGCGCAGACGTTTTGATTCTTCCAAATCGAGCGAAAGCGCCATTCCGGGGCTGCCGCAGGAGAGTTGTGCAAGCAATTTGCGCTCCGACGGCTTCACCTCGGTATGCTCCTTCAGGAACGCCTCCATGTGCTCCTCGCGAACCGGCGCGAAATGGAATTGCAGGCAGCGCGAACGAATGGTGGGCAGCAAAGAGTCCGGGGTAGGCGCGAGAAGAATCAGAGTGGCGCATTCAGGTGGCTCTTCCAGGATTTTCAGGAACACGTCGGCGTCGGTCCAGCGCATGGTGTCCGCGCCGTCCATAATGAAAACGCGCCTGCGGCCTTGCGGTCTGAAATAGGCGGCGCGCTGAACGGCCCGCAATTGTCCAACGCGAATCATGGGGCGCGCGACTGGCGTCCGCAGCCGAACGGGATCGGGCACGATCAGCCAAACGTCCGGGTGCGTCTCGATCAGCAATGGCGTGCGCTCGACTGCCGCGGCGTCGGCGCTCTCTCCGCGCTCGGCGAGCCCCAGTTCGATCAGAGGCGCGGGATCGGCCAGCCGCGCAATTTTCTGGCAGGAGTCGCATTCACCGCAGAAGTCGTCTTGCAGGCGTTCGCAGTTGGCAGCTTGGGCGAACATACGCGCCAGGGTGTATTTCCCGATTCCGCGCGGGCCGGTAAACAGAAGTGAGCTCGGCACGCGCTTACGGCCTAACATTCCGCGCAGTGCGCTGACGATGCGTTCGTTGCCGAGAAATTCGTCAAAACCCATAAATTATTTTTCCAGCTGCGGAGATGTTTCAATGCGCGCGTCTACTCCCGCAAGAATCTCCTGATGGATCTTCTGCGGAGAGCGAAGCGCCCCGGCTGCGCTATCGTAACACTGGATTTTATGCCAGTTAGGCTCGCGCGCGAGCTGGTCGTAAACGTCCGAGGCTGCCTGCAAATGCGGAATATTTGATTCCTGGATGTCGCGCGGGAGTTTGGTGTAGTCGCGTGCGGCCTTTTCGCCGACCAAACGATGGGCTATCGCTGGTGGAACGTGCAGATAAAGTACCAGGTCTTCTGCGGGTAACGCGTACACTTGATATTCCAGCTGCTTCAGCCACTGCAGAAACTCAGCGCGCTTTTCGCGGGGTACGCGCGCGCCTTGATGCGCCAGATTCGATCCAATATAACGGTCCGCCAGCAGAATTTTTCCGCAAGCGAGAGACGATTCGATGCTTGGTTTCGCTTCCAGGCGATCGCCAGCGTAGAGCAGGGCAGAGAAATGCGCGTCAACGGCTTCGAGCGATCCGAATTCTCCATTTAAGTACCGAGCCACGAGCTTACCGAAAAATCCATCGTAACGTGGGAAGCTGATCTGCGCGAAAGGTACCCCGCGCGACGCAAGCGTCTGCGCAAGCATGTCGAGCTGCGTACGTTTGCCGGAGCCGTCGATTCCTTCGAGAACGATAAATTTTCCGCGGGCAGGCATCAGATTTGTCGACCAGTTTAGCACAGGCTTATGCGAACGATTTGTTTGGCGGAAGTTGCGTGGGCCAGGCATATTGAATTCCTCCTGCTGCTTGACGGAAAGACTCCGCCGGAGCAAGTTTCAACTGTAGCCACCCCCTTTTCCTTCTATCGAAGAACGAATCCGTTCGCCTCGGGACAAAAAGCCTCGCAATTCGTGAACGGGCACTGTGTATTTTGCATGGGCTAGTCGGTGGCTGGTCGCTTTCCCGCGGCTGAAAGTGAAGTGGTGTTTTGGCATGATAGAATCGCGCGGTGACGGCGACGGAAAATTCTGCAATTGCTGCGAACCTTGAACGGATTAGAGAACGCGTCAGGCTAGCGGCAGGACGCGCGGGAAGGCGCACCGAAGATGTGACCATCGTTGCAGTGTCGAAAACGTTTCCGTTCGAGGCCATCCGGGCAGCTTATGATGCGGGTCTCCGTCATTTTGGCGAGAATCGTGTACAAGAGTGGGAGTCCAAACAGCCGCGTGTTGCGGACCTGGATGCAACATGGCATCTGATCGGACATCTTCAAGGGAATAAAGCACGCCGCGCTGCGGGGCTTTTCAACCGGGTGGATTCCGTGGACAGTCTTCCCATTGTACAAAAGCTCGACTCCGCACTTGCGACCGATCCTACCGGCGAGAGAAGAGAAGTGAAGGCCGAGGAGCGCTCGAAACAACTGCAGATTCTGATTGAAGTAAGGTTGAGCGATGAAGCTACTAAAAGCGGCGCGGCGGAATCGGATTTGCCGGCTATCACAGAAGGCGTGGCCAAGCTTGTACATTTACGGTTACTCGGTCTGATGACCATCCCGCCTTTTCTGGACCACCCTGAAAAAGTTCGCCCATACTTTTCAAAGTTGCGCGAGCTTCGCGACGATTTAGCCCGGCGCTTAGGCCGGCCACTGCCGGTGCTTTCGATGGGCATGAGCCACGACTTCGATGTTGCGATAGAAGAAGGAGCTACGGAGATCCGCGTCGGCACTGCGCTTTTTGGCGAACGCGCGGCCCAGGCGTGATTGAAATTGTTGAACGCGACGGTGCTGTAATCTTTGCAGTGCGCGTAATTCCGCGCGGTACCCGGAACGCGATCGAAGGGGCCTACGGCGAAGCGTTAAAGGTGCGGCTCACCGCGCCGGCGTTGGAAAATCGCGCGAACGAAGCGCTGCGTCGATTGCTGGCCGAGTGTTTGAACGTGCCAATGGCGGCTGTTAGAATCGTAGCGGGCGAAAAGAGCCGCACGAAACGCATTTCGATCTCTGGCATCACGCGCGGACGAACTGTCGAATTGCTTGGACTCTAACCAATTTTGAACCTAAAGGACTGCCATGCCCGACATTAAAGCCATTCAAACCGAAATGCGCGCCAACCAAATCGATGGCTGGCTTTTCTACGACCATCACCATCGCGATCCTATCGCGGCGCACATTCTGGGAGTCGGAAAAAACGGCATGGCCACTCGGCGCTGGTTTTATTTCATTCCGGCTAAAGGCGAGCCGCGCAAGCTAGTGCATCGTATTGAACAAGGCGCACTGGATGGCTTGGATGGCACGAAACTCGTTTATTCGGGATGGGAGGAACTGCACAAGAACTTACCGAAGCTGCTCGCTGGGAGCAAAACCATTGCCATGCAGTATTCACCCGAAAACAATATTCCCTACATAGGCCTGGTGGACGCGGGAACGATCGAACTGCTGCGGAAATTTAAGAAGAAGATCGTAAGCTCGGCGGACTTAGTCCAGAAATTCGAAGCGAGCTGGTCACGCGAGCAGGCCGAAGGACATTTCGAGGCCGGGAAGATTGTTGATCGCATCACGCGCGAGGCCTTCGCGCGCGCCGCGGCGTTCGTGAAAGAAGGGAAGCCGCTCACCGAAGATCAATTGCAGCAATGGATCGTGGAGCAGTTTCTGGCGCGGGGACTTACTAGCGACGAACCGCCTATCGTTGCGGTACAACCGAACAACGGCGATCCGCACTACGCGCCAAAAGCAGGCTCTTCGCGGCCGATTCGGGCCGGCGATTTGTTGTTGCTCGATATTTGGGCCAAGTTGAATCGTCCTGGAAGCGTTTATTACGACATTACCTGGATTGGCTATCTCGGCAATCGCGTACCGGATTCTTATGCGAAAATTTTCCGCGTAGTGCGGGCGGCGCGAGACAACGCCGTGAAGTTCATTCAGGAAGCAGTGGCCAAAAAGCGGCAGATTCACGGCTGGGAAGTGGACGGCGTGGCGCGAAAGACGATCCAGAAAGCCGGTTACGGTAAGAATTTTGTCCACCGCACGGGCCACAGCATTGGGCAAGAAGTCCACGGCAACGGCGCGAATATGGACGGGCTTGAAACGAGAGATGACCGCAAAATTGTCCCGCATACTTGTTTTTCGATCGAGCCGGGAATTTATCTTCCGGAATTTGGCATGCGCACGGAAGTGAATGTGTATGTGGACCAGAGCGAAGCGCGCGTTACCGGGGCGATCCAGGAAGAAATCCTGGCGCTGCTATCTTGAGTGGAGTTCCAGGCGGCTCACAAAAAGATACTTTGAACGATAGCCCAGTCAATGACCTACTTGGACCCAACGGCGCCGACGCATCTTCCAACTCCGTTCGCTCCCACGAAAGTGCGACAAAGCGAGTGGTACTCGCGCCGTTTTTTGCGATGGCCGCCTGGATTATCCCGGGCCTCGGACATTTAGCCTTGAAACGCTGGGGACGCGCGCTAATCTTTTTTTCTTGTGTTGGAGGGCTCGCGATCACCGGTTACCTGCTGCGCGGAAATGTTTTTCCTCCGCACTCGGGGGATTTATTCGGCACGCTCGGCTTCCTTGCCGATGCTAGCACGGGAATTTTCTACGTCCTGGCGAAGTTCTTCGAACGGGCAGGCCCAGACGTCTCGCGTGCAGCAGGCGACTACGGCACACGGTTTATTGCAGCTGCAGGAATCGTTAATTTGCTCAGCGTCTTCGACGCTTACGAAATCGCTCTCGGCCGGAGAACCATGTGACCGCAAGTTGTGTTATTTGCGCATTTCTCAGCCATCCCCATGATCCGGTGCGAGGCTCGCATTTTTTCGCGATGTCACTGTTTGCGCTGTTGGTGTCGGTCGCTCTCGCTGGCTTGACGAAGAGAACGGCGCAAGAGCGCATCAAGTATGCCGCCTCTTGTTTCCTCAAGTTTCTGGCAGTCGCAATCGCGATTGGCTGGCTGATGTTTCCCTTCTCCCATTGAAGTAGCGCGCGGAGTTAGCCGCAAATTCTGAGCAACATCGCAGGCCTTCGGACAGAAGACTGCGCCGTCCTGCTCATATCTTCGTGATATATACTCCTCGCACCTCAGAAGGAGGACTTCCTCCCATGCGAAAATATCTTGCAGAGTTTGTGGGGACGTTTGTGCTGGTGTTCGGCGGAGTCGGAAGCGCGGTGCTTGCCGGCAGCCACATAGGATTCCTGGGAGTGGCATTCGCCTTCGGGCTTTCGCTGCTGGCCATGGTGTACACGATCGGACCGATTTCCGGTTGCCATATTAACCCAGCCGTGACGCTGGGGGTGCTACTGGCAAAGCGAATCGGCCCGAGAGATGCGGTGATGTACATGGTGGCGCAGATTTTCGGCGCGATTGCGGCCTCCGCGCTGATTCTCTTCATCGCCAGCGGCGTAGCGGGCGGCTACGATTTTGCCGCGAATGGGCTGGGCGCGAATGGTTATGGGCTGCACTCGCCAGGACAATATTCGATGCCCGCCGCGTTTGTGGCGGAAATAATTCTGACCATGTTTTTAGTTGTCACGGTTCTTGGCGCAACGGATGTGAAGGCGCCGGTCGGTTTTGCCGGGCTTGCCATCGGATTGGTGTTGACGCTGATTCACCTGGTCGGAATCCCCATCACCAATACTTCTGTAAACCCTGCGCGCAGCATTGGCCCTGCGTTATTCGTGCAAGGCTGGGCGCTGCAACAATTATGGCTGTTTATCGTTGCGCCCTTGATCGGCGCGGCGATAGCGGCGTTTGTTTACGCTGCGATACGGCTGCCGGACAATATCATCACTACACCACAAGGGGAGCGAGCCCTGGCTAGCGAACAAGCGCAACGAACGTTGAATAAACCTCGTCCTTAGGGAGTTCTGGCGAAAAATGATACAGACCTGTTAAAACCGCCAGCGCTTATTCGAGCCTCCGCGCGGCGATCTACCGGCCTGCGCCCTGCACCGATTCAGCTTTGCTTCTACTCTGGCCACCGTCGGCTCAGGGGATATTTTACTATTGGATTAGCATTCAGTTTATTACCGTCAGTCCTCGGGAAATTCCACCACAGCGAAGGATGCCGGCAGCTCGTCGTGTCGCTCGGAATCGGCGCCGACACTGATCGGCGTCCACGGCAGAGCTTGTGCAAATGTCGCTGGCGACAAATAGGCGCCCAATATCTGAAATTTCTGCAGGCCATAGGGCAGTCCCTCCGCATTGAGGGGAGAATTATTGTCGCCCACATGAAAGTGAAGGTGCGGCCCAGTAGACTGCCCAGTATACCCCAGCTGACCTATGACGCTACCACGTCATCACTCATAAGCGGCGCGCCCGAGGATGCCGTGAGTTCAGAGCCAGAGACACGATCGCGCGGAGTGCGTGCGTCGGTCGCCTGTGTTGATTTAAGGGAGTTGCAGGTCGAGGGAATAAATCTCTTCGTTGCTGATATCGCGAACAAGGAGTGGAGAGCCGTCAGGCGCAATGCCGGTCCAAGGACCAAATGGCCCGTAGTAGCGACGGACATCACCGATTTTCACGATCGTATCCAAGTGCAAGTCGGAGAGGCGAAGACGATAGAAGGCGGGCTCCGGCACCCCGAGCGTATCGAAGAGGATGCTTCTGCCGCCGTCGGTCCATTCCATATAGCCAATGGGCCCAAGGCCTTTGGCGATGACGGTCCACTTTCGGATAGCAAATTCGTAGAGGAGAAGATCATCGTAGTCCGCGTGAGAAGCGAGGAGATAGCGGCCATCGGGAGACCAGCGGGGACAACAGATGCCATCCGTGCCGGCCAGAGTCGTACTCCGTCGAGAGGCCAGGTCTAGCAACTGAATTGATACGGTTTGCTTGCCGCCTTCGACTCGCGTTTGACCGTAGGCGATCGTCGAGCCGTCTGGAGCCCAAGTGGGATCAAGATCAGAGACTGTGCCGGAGGTCAATTGGTCGGCAGGCCCGCCAGTGGCAGGAATCAGGAAGATGTTCCACGGACGGCCTGGACGAGAGCCGGAAAAAGCGATGCGCGAGCCGTCTGGGGACCAATGCGACAGCGTAGTGCGGAGAGAAGGTCCGGTGAGTTGAGCAGCCTCAGAGCCGTCGGCTTTGGAACGCCATAGAGTATGTTCTGGGTAACGGACGTAGCTAAGCATGCGACCATCGCGTGAGAGTTCGACATCGCCGGCTGAAATTCCGGACAGAAATGGCACAAATTGGCGCGACGAAGAATCGTAGCGCACAAGTTCGGCGCGCGGCTCGGCGGCAGTGACAAACAGTTTCTTTCCGTCTTCGCTCGGCATACCTAGGTAGAAGTTAGGAGGAACCGTGGTGAGCGGAACGGGCGCAGGGCTCCTGGTCCACAAGGAGTGACGCTCCGGCAGAGCCCAAATCCTGCTCTGGCCGTTGCGCTGGGTCTCGAAAAAGTAGTAGCGGCCGTCGGGTGACCATTCGCCACAACATCGATCCGGGAAATCCGTCATTTCCGTCAGAATCTGATGAAGGCCTGTGCCACTGGCTTGTGCTTCCCAAATTGTGATTTGGCCGGTCTTCCTGTTGTCGACAGAGAAACGCAAGCGAGCGCCGCCCGGAGAGAACCTCATGTGGAAGACGTGACCCGAAGCGGAAAGAAGTTTGTGCTGATTGGACCCGTCTGGATCGGACAGGAAAACATCTCGATCCCTTGCGAAGATGATTTTGCCGCCAGGCGCCCACGAGACGTCATCACACTCAATCCCATCGACACTTTGCAAGGACCCTGATGGCAAATCCATGATCTTGAGCGGAAAAGGGCCTTTTGCTATGTCCGCGGGAGCGACCAGAAGCTTCGAGCCATCAGCAGAGACGCCCCGAAGACCTAAGCCGGGATAGGAGGAGGCCAGCACAACGGTTGTGCCGCCGACGGAAGGAACTTCCAAAAGCATGACGCGATCAGAGGCTTGTTCATTAAAGTAGATTTTCCCGTCATGCAGATGAAGATTAGCTTTGCCCATTTCGTCGAAGGTAATCTGAGTCGAGTCCAAAACGCGTGGCACGGCTACGGGGGAACGAACGAGAAGTAGCATGCCCGCGCCAACGATGGTGACAAACAGGCCAACAACAATGAATCTGGATCGACGCCGTGCAAAGGGAGTCGGAGAAGGGTTAGCGGCACACTGAACGGGCGAGAGGCCGCCATCCCGAATGACTTGAACCGGGGCCAGGAAACGGTACCCACGGCGGGGAACCGTCTCGATGAAAACGGGAGTATCCGCGGAGTCCCCAAGTACTTCACGCAGACGCTTGATGGCCGAGTTCAGGCTTGTATCGAAATCGACAAAGGTGTCGGCCGGCCAAAGCGCCGCATGAAGATCTTCGCGCGCGACAACCGCGCCGGCGCTCTCAAGCAACTTTCGGAGAACAAGGAAGGGCTGATCTTGAAGACGCAACTTCGCGCCGTTTCTTCTGAGCTCACCCGAGGGGGCATCCAATTCAAAGTTGCCGAAACGATAGCGCGGCAGAGCAGGCGGCGAGGCGGTCTGTGAATTGAATAACACGGCCTTTTTCGATCACTATTATAGACGAATCAATGAGCAGGAACGTTCAATCAACGGTACGGAGGCTGTGTCAGAACTCGTTGTAAACGTAAGTCTGGCAGTGCTTTGTGATGTCAGACGTGTTCCAGATAGAAGTCAGAGGAGCACTATGGAGCTGCTGCTGCACGCAAGCCAATTTAGACGCTCTCGATACGGTGGTTCGAAGCGGGAGCGGTCATGGATCGGACTAGCGCCGTTGCGCTGTTGGGAACGCTGTTGCTATCGGTTGTGTGCGGCGCGGCCGTCGGCCGAACCAGGACGCAACTGGCTAGCAACGAAATGGCCATTGAAGTCTATGGCGGCTACTTGGTGGTGGCCCGAGGTAGCGTAAACAGTGCCGACAATTTGCGGTTTTTGCTGGATACAGGAGCAAGCAACACCGCGATCGACCGCCGAGTGGCGGAGAGACTTGGACTTCACGGCCAACCGGCGAAGGTAATCAACTTCGACAAAACTGTGGCGCTGGAATGGACGGAAGTGAAGGAAATGACCTTCGGGCCAGAGCGCATTTGCAATGTTCGGGTTATGATTGAAGACCTTGGGTACTTGCGCTCGGCCGGAGCGCATGTGGACGGCGTGATCGGGCTCGACCAATTGCGCAGGCAGAGTTTCCTTGTTGATTACGCCAGAGAACGCGTGGTGTTCGGTCCCACTGCGACGGGCGGAATGCACGGTGTGCCCATGCGTGCAGACATCACGTCGATCAGGGTGGAAGTAGAGCTCGACGTGCGAGCAGTCTGGATGGTCGCGGACACGGGTGCACGCGGAATCGTTGTTTATGAAGACACGCTCAAGGACCTGCTGGCGAATTATCGTGTGCAAAGGCGAGCCGGCGCAGTGAGTCTGGGCGGACCTCTCGAGAACCGCATAGCCATCGTGCCGCGGCTTCGTCTGGGCGGTCAGGATCTTGACCGGGAAGTTGTTCTGATCAGCGCGCCGGGAGCAAAGAGGCTCAGCGGCGTTTCGGGATACCTGGGTCTGGCATCGCTCGATGCGAAGCAGGTTGCTTTTAGCTTTGAGACTAATCAACTGCTGTGGAGAAAGTAGGCGGTTTGGCGGTTTGTTGACAGGGAGCCTTCCAAGCCCTACTTCGACACGAGGTCAGGTCAGGCTCCGCTTAGAACGTCGGTCGGGCGACGCAAGTGTCTGCGGAGCTATCGAAGCCTTAACACGCGCCCTGGCGATTGAACTGGCACCGATCCGGGTTAACGCCGTATCTCCTGGAGTCGTCCGCACGAACCTGTGGCAGAGCATGAGCTCATCAGAAAGGGAGCAGCTCTATGAAAGCGTGGGCAAGCGCCTGCCTGTGGGGCGAGTCGGCGAAGCTTATGATATCGCCCAAGCCTACTTGTTTTTGATGAAGGAAGAATTCGGCACCGGCCAAACGGTTGTGGTCGATGGGGGTACGGTCCTGGTTTAGCAACGCGGTAATTCCCAAAGAAACCGGCTCTTCTGGCCAACAGCGCCTTTCTGGCACCGCCGCCGGATCCAGTATAGTGTGTGCAGCCGTAGTCTCACTCGTCGCGGAGGGCGACCATGGGATCTAGCCGCGCCGCGCGCCGCGACGGAATGTAACAAGCGACGAATGAAACGGCCGCCAGCAGCGCCGGCGCCAAGGTCAAAACCACCGGATCAAAGCTATCCACGCGATACAGAAGACTCGACAGGACTTTTCCGACAGGCAGTGAAAGCAGGAGCCCAACCCCGGCGCCAATTCCGAATAGAACCATCCCTTCGCGCAGCATCATGCGAAGAGCGTCTGACGCGCGGGCGCCCAGCGCCATGCGGATGCCGATTTCACGCGTCCGCATCGCCACGGTGTAGGCTCTCACGCCGTACAAACCGATCGCCGCCAGCAGCAGTGCCACGCCTCCGAATATCACGAACATGCGCGCGCCGGTGTGCACAATCCAAAAATCGAAGCTGCTGTGCATGTGCATGCGCAAGGTCTTAAGCGCGAGCACCGGAAGGTGTGGGTCCACCGCGCGGATTTCGCTGCGCACAGTTTCGAGCAAGCGGGCTTCAGCTCGTGCGTCTTGCGCACTCGTCATCAAGTGGATGTTCGTGTCTGATTGGTAGGCTTGTCCGAACGGCACGTAGATGTGGGGTGGCTTCTGCATCCCAATGACGCTTTCTTGGATGTTCGCCACTACGCCCACAACTTCTGCGTCGACCGCAGGTTCGTTGCCGCCGTCGGAAATCAACCGAACATTCTTGCCCACTGCGTCACCGCCCGGCCACAGCTTCTCGGCCGCAGCCTGATCCAGGATGGCCACGGAGTGCTTGGTGCCCGGCGCGTCGGCCGCTGTAAACGCTTGGCCGCGCAGCAATGGAATCCCCATCGTCTGGAAGTAGTTGCCGCTCACGATGTTGTACCGGCAGGCAACTTCGGGGGCGGCGGTTGCCGATACCGCCGCTGAGGACCGCGCATCGCTTGAACGTTGAACGGTCTTGCCAAGCGATATCATCCCGAACGGCACGGTGGCAGCCAAGCTTACGGACTCGACGCCGGCAATGGTTTGTAGACGGTCTACCAGCGCTCGGTAGGTTTCGCGGCTGCGCGTCTCATCATAGCCCGCGAGGCTTGCGTCCACTTCGGCCAGCATTTCTCCCGACACGCGAAAGCCCGGCTCGACGCGCGCCGCCTGCACGGAACTCCGGATGAAGAGTCCGGCCGCGCTGAGCAACATCAACGAGAGAGAGATCTGGCCCATCACCAGTAAATTCCGCCGCGCAAAAATGCCGCGTCGCTGGTTCGCCTGAAAGTCAGCGCGGTCGCCGATCTTCAGGCCTGCGAACAGGTTCCATCCGGACAGGTTCCACGCCGGACCAAGCCCGAACAGAATCGTACTCAGCACGCAAAACCCGATGGTGGCGAAAAGCACGCGCGTGTCGGGCCCGGCGGAGTACACCAGGTCGATCGGCGCCAACAGCGCCATGGAACGCACCAGCGCGCGCGTGCTCCAGTAGGCAACTACGAGTCCGGCCACGCCCCCGGCAAGCGCGAGCAGAAGGCCCTCTACCAGGAGCTGCCGCACGATGTCCGCGCGGCTGCCGCCCAATGCCAACCGGATGGCGACCTCTTTCCCGCGCGTGGTCCCGCGCGCCAGCATCATGTTTGCTACGTTGAGCGAAGCGATCAGAAGCACAACACTTGCCACTGCCAGCAGCAAGATCGCAGGAACCATCAGCTCGGAGTCGCTCTCCGGCGCCGTAGAAATCCCCATCCGGGGCAGCCGTTGCACCAGGAAAGTTTGGTCCTTGTCGTCCTCCGGGTATGCCTTTGCCAATTGAGAAGCCGCAGTTGCCAGCAGGGCATCCGCCGACTTTTGAGACACGCCGGGCCGGAGACGGCCCACCAGGATGAGGTCGTGATTGCTGCGCGCGGCAAGCGCGCGGCCGACGCCTTCAAAATTGTTTATCGCCATTTCGTAAACGCCCAGCGGCAGATACAGCTCGGGGCTGATCATTGCAGTGGTTCCAGTGAAGCCTTCCGGAGCAATACCGACGACCGTATAAATCCGGCCGTTGATGCGCACGCCCTTGCCCAGCAACTGTGAATCGGCGCCGATTTTCTTCCAATACGAATAGCTCACGATGACGACGGGAATTGCGGAGGCAGGCCGTTCTTCCGCGGCCGTGAACGGCCGCCCCTGAAAAAGGGGCACTCCGAAAGTGGTAAAGTAATTGGCCGAAACGATGTCCGCAAACACGCGCCGAGTGGTGTCGCCCTCTGAGAGACCTACCATCGCCAGGTTGTGGGCCAGCAGGCTAGAGAAGGCGCTGTCGTTTTTGCGAAGTTCAGCGTAGTCCGGATAGGAAAACCCGCGATAACTCGCTTTGCCTGTATCACGGCTATAGCACCCGACCAGTTCCGCAGGGTTGCGAATCACGAGCGGTTTGAGCAGGAACGCATTCACCAGACTGAATATCGCCGTATTGGCCCCGATGCCCAACGCGAGCACCGTCACTGCCGCGCAGGTAAACCAAGGATTTTTACGGAACATCCGCGCGCCGAAGCGCACATCGCCGAGCATATTCCTCATGAGATCTCTCCTGGTCGCGTGATCGTCAACTACTAGAGGTCTACGTGCGAAGAGGACCGAAAGTTCCCACAATCCCTGCAGCGTCCTAGCATGATTCGTTCGAGATTATTGTGCGGCTTGGGATACTTCGGGGCAACTGCTGAAAACGAGGGATTATTGCCGACTATCGGCTGCCGTGCCCTCTGACTCTTCCTTTGTCCCAACGGGCTCAATCGCGCCAGGCGTTAGCCAGTGGACCTATAGCCTTCGGGCGTTTCGAGACCTTTCGATTTGCCATACTGGCGGCCTCCCGAGCCGCGGGCAGTATGGTCGTTCAACTGGACGCTGATGGTCTCGAACCCCGTTTCTGTCCAACTGGAGCACGGCTCAACAGGCAAGTCGAATCTCACCGAACTTGTGCGGCGCGTCAGGCTATTGCTTTTTCACCTCAAACGACACGGGGCGCGCCACCGAGCGGACGTCTGGATCGTAATATTCATAGACACGCGATTGGAACGTTCGCGTCCGAATCGGGTACTTCGCGCGCAGCCGGAATTTCAATTGCACGGTCTCTCCGGCCGCGAAAGCGTCGAAATATAGAATTGCCTGTGTCGCCGTCTGGCTGAATTTTTCCAACCGGCCGCTTTTCAGCTTGGACGATTTTTCCTGATACTCCTGCAAATCCTCGCTTAGCAAATCGAATCCGGGCGGAATTCCCAAATCCACCATCACCAGGTTCGCGGATTTTGGCAGATTGTTTCGCATCGTGGCTGTCGCGGTCACAATGTCATCCTGCACCAGCTTCGTGCGGTCGTAATTCACGGAAATCGAGAACGGCTCCTTGTCGCCTTCCTGGTCCCAGGGAATGAAGTATTGGCCGGCGGTCTGATACCCAAGCGTCCCCTTGCCGTCGTAGCGAATCTCCACGAGGTTCGACCCGCTGCTCTCAATCTCCTTGAAGACAAACTGATGCAGTAGGTCATTATTCTCCGGAGTCAAAACCAGCTTTTCGGCAGTTTTTCCGTTGACCGCTATTATCACCGTTCCGCGCAAATCGGCCGTCCCTTTTTCGCTCGCCAGCAGCAACGCGCGTAGCGCCATGATCGTTGCTTGCGTGCTGCCCCAGGCGCCGGTCGCGTCCTTTTTCGACGTGATATAAGCCAGAGCTTTGCGCGTCGTTCCTGCCGCTCGCCCCCATTTCAGCAGAGCTTGCACTGCCAATCCCGTAGTTTCCACGCTCGCGCTCGTTCCGCTCGAGTAGACGCCCGTTTCTTCCGAGCTCCACCAGGCCTGCTCATCCTTTTCCGCGCGGGCGTCCAGGAGCATCTGCATCGCCTGCCGAGTAAACTCGGGATCCTTTCCGGAATCCACCGCGAAATTGGCCAGCACCGCCAGCGTGTAGGGATCGGACTTCTCAGAGAGATTCTTCTGAATGTATTCGCTGGATTTTCCAAGCGCAGGCCCTTGGTATCCGGTATTGCCTAGCGACCAGGCAATGTAGGCCGTAATGCGCAGCACATCCTTGTTATACCGGTTCGTCGCTCCTTCATTGATGAACTGCGTGTCCGGTTTCCAACTACCATCCGCCTGTTGCTGCGATACGAGCCACTGCTGCATGCGCTGAATCACGCGCAGATCCACGTCATAGACCTTCGACATGTCGTAGAACTCCATCAGGCCGTACGAGGTCAAAATCTTGTTCGCCGGCGCCTGGCCGAACCAGGAAAATCCTCCGCTTTGGACTTCAAACGTCAGCAGTCGTTGGTACCCGTTGGTGATGTATCCTTCCGCCTTGGCATGCACCTCAGGCGTCAACTTTTTCGTCCGCTTCATGTAATCCAGCGCCAGCACGTTAGGATAAGTGCTTGACGAGGTTTGCTCGAAACATCCGCCCGGCATCCGCAAAATCGAATCCATGCCTTCGATGATCTGGCTCAGCGGCCCGGGGTACAGGCGCACAAAAATCTTGCTTGCGCCGTCAATCGCCATTGGGGGAAATTCCAGGGTGTGACTCGCGTTCGTCTCCAGTTGTCCGTTGAATACGATGTTCTGCTCCCGTCCGTTCGGAACCACTTCGATTTCACGCACTACCACGTCGGCACGCTTCGTGTTTCCTCTCATCTGGGCGGTAAGTGTCAACTTGAACTTCCCGATTCGCTTCGCCTCCAGTGTGAATTGTGATCCACCGACATGCTGCGAATCCACATCCACGGACTTCTCTCCGGAATCATCCGCCAAGGAAAACCAATCCTCGTCCTTCAGCTTTAACCGCACCTCGCCTTTCGCATCCGTGTAGTTGTAGATGGCAACCGGCAGCGACACTTGATCTCCTTGCGTCAGGACGACCGGCAAGTCCAGATCCACAAAGAAATCCTGGAACACTTTCAGGCTTGAAGTCGCTGTACCCAGCGTCCCGCGTTGCGTCGAAGCAATCATGGACATCCGCCACGTCGTGATGTTGTCGGCCAATGGAACGGAAATCTCCGCCATTCCATTGCGGTCCGTGATGATCTCAGGATTGATGTACAGGGTCTCTGGAAAATACGATCGCACGTGAACGTTCGCCGTTTCGTTGTCATCGGCATCCACCGTGGCCATTTGCGAGACGTTCTTTCCATTCACCGGAAGCTCTTTCACCAACATACGCATCCGTTTTGCCTGTGGCATACCCCATGCTTGCCCGGCGATGACTCGACCCATCACGCCTCCGATCGCACCACCGGGGACTCCCCCAGCAAGTCCGGCGCCAAAGCTTCCGCTTTCTCCAAATCCACTAGCTTCCGTACTGAGGATCACTTCGGAACTTCCGGAAACCTCGACCGTTACCGAAGCAGATCCGACTTCCAATCGTGCCGTGATTTCTGCGTGGTCTCGCCCCTCCAGTTGAAAGGTATCTTCCGCTTGCTGAAAGCCCGGACTGCTCACGGTCACTTTGTAAATGCCCGGACGCAGCGCCGATAGGTGAAACCCGCCTGACGCGTTCGTGTGCGCGACCTGCGCGCTGGAAATCGTCATGTTTGTGATGGTTATGATTGCATCCGGAATAACCGCGCCGCTCGGATCGATTGCCAGCCCCGAGATTTCCGCGCGATTGTTATTCGGTCCGCGGTCGTGCTCAATCTTCACACTCAGTTTGGTGCCGCCGGCGGCCGCCGTTGTTACGATCGGGATACGCCGGAAGTAGAGCGCGGTGCGCAAGTCGTCTGCGGTATCGAAAGTCTTGTCTGGTCCAGCGCCGTGAAGAGTGAACATCGTTTTAGAGTTATTCCAGGGCGTGCGCTCGACTTTCAGTTTGGTTCCCCAGGCATCGCGAAAGTCCGGCTTCCCGGAATCCGCCAGCTTCTTGAACGCTTTCTCCAGGTCATTTTCATTGGGATCGCTTGCTATCGCGTGCCGGAGCTCTGCGGCGATCCTCTTGGCATCTTCCTGGAACTGTGCCTGGTACCGGTTCCAGAATTCGTAATATTTTGTGCGGGGAATTTCACGTCCGGCCTGGCCATCGAATCCGTTCTGCCTCACGATTTCTGTAGCCGAAAAGAGCGCTCGTGCAGCAACATCGCGCTGCGCCTGTTTATCATCAGAGACCGGCTCGACGATCTCCGGAAGCCCGACGGAGTGAATCTCGTACCGCGGCTTCATCACTTCCTGCTCGAGGTAAAAGAACACTTTGGCGAAGCCAGGCTTCTTTTCAGCAAGCGCGAATACCGCTTCGTCCACAATCTGCAGCCCCAGTGCGGCGCGCACTCCTTCTCCGTTCTTGTCCGTCACGTGAAAACGGATGTGCGAGTCGTCACCCGGCTTGTAGACGGGGCGATCCGCCACGGTCTCCACTTTCAGCTCATCTGCCGGCTGCACAAACACCAGCCGATGATCCGCGACGGGTTGTGCATTGGCTCCGAACATGTAGGCACTTACGTCCACCGTGCCCGCCAACTCGGGGCTGGCCGCGAGCGTCAACTCCGCTTCGCCTTCTGTAATGTCTAAGTCCCTAGTCAGAATCGTCTGACCGTCTTTCACGACGTCGACGTAAACCGTGCCACGCTTCTTGGTCGTCAAAATCCTCAGCCGAATGGAATCCCCCGCCCGATAGACGGCCTTCTCGGCTCGCAACAGCACCTGGTCGTCGCCCGCGCGAGCCTGCAGCAGCACCGGCGCGGAAACTTTTTCTCCCTCTTTGTCTGTCGCATCAATCTGCAAGACCTCCTCCCTCTGTGGCTTGTTCAAGGTGAGTACCGCGAGGCCACCCGCATTGGTCGAAACGTTTTGTTCGTCGCCGGACCCTGACCGCACCTTGAGGTTCGCTTCCACTGGCGTTCCATCTGGATAGGACGCCACCAAGAACACCTGATTTTCCAGGCCGGGAACCAGCGTTCCGCTCTCCGGAATCGCGGTCAGCAAAAACGCCGACTCACTGACCGTAATAGGCTCGCCGCGGCTCTCGGAATGTCCCGCCGTGTCTTTTGCCGTCACTTCGATCAGCACTTTCGATGCGCCTCTGTCGAGTGGCCTCCCCGCCAGGTATGCAGGAAGCTGCAAATCAAAGTGATAAGCGCCATCGTGATCGGTTTTCCCTTCAACCGAAACGGCCGTGAAGGTCGTGACATCCATTCCTTCGGCTTTCACGGAGACTTCGGCGCCATCTAACGCTTTTCCAAAGAAATAGTTTGCTTGCACTGTGCCGCTCACGTGATCCCCAGGCCGGTAGCCGTGCTTGTTCTTCCCTTCGGGTGACGCGAAATTCAGCTCGACCTTGAATTTCGGCAGCACGTATTTCTCCACCTCCAACACAATCTCCGCGGTGTTCGTTGAGTCCGTGCCGGCCTCTCCCAGCTTCGCGCGCACGTGATAGGTTCCCAGATTCACCTCGCTCGCTAGGCCAAAGTCCGCGGACCCGATGCCAAACTCATCCGTCGACGTGGCTTTCTTGAAAACCTTGTTCCCGTGGGAGTCCTCCACTTCCAGCAGCAGGTTCCGTTTTCCTACCGCCCGATGGTCTGCACGATTCAGCGCGAGCGCCCGCGCGTGAATCATCTGTCCCGGCTGATAGATCGTCTTGTCGGTGGTCAGGAGAATCCCGACTTTGTCCTGCAACTGGATTGTTTGTGTGTACTCCGTCGTTCCCAGTGAGGTATCCACCGTGTAATGCAAGTTGCAGTTGCCAGTAACGCCTTCCGGAAACTGAAACTGCGCCTCGGTCGTGCCGCGATGATTCAAGCGCCCTGTAAAGAGTGTCCGCTGTTCTTTTCCGTCGGCCTCCATTGCAATTCTTACCGCGCCCCGCCCGGGAATTACATCTCCTTTCGAATCGCTCACAATCAGCCGTACGGCTGCTCTGCTGCCCACCAGGTAGCTTCGCTGTCCCAGTACGCGTAGCACGGGAAGCCTGAGAATGTTGGAGATGGACTCCACGCCTTCCAGCGTTTCCACTTTTGTGTCGTCATAGCGAAACTCGTATCGCACCCGATGCCAAACGAGCTCATCCAGCGGCACCGCCTTAACGAGCTTCATTTCTGCCCTGAAGCGCGACGCACCCTTTACCACTTCGACGGTCTTCTCCGTCCGCCCAATGACGTGATTCTCCGGATCCAGGACTTCTGCGGTCAGCCGTCCCGCACCCGCTTGCGCCGCGCGGTAAGGGATCACTACGCGAAGCACTCCGTGAGAATAAGTGGCCCACTCTCCCGTCTTCTCCGCCCCCGCAAAAGTCTTAACCAACGCAGCAGCCATCAGCACTACGAGCAGAGAAACGACACTCACCACAATTTTTTGCGGGGGTGTTTTTCGGAAGTTAGACCACATCGGTTCCTCCCTGCGGTGCTGGCGCGATCCCGGGCCAAACCCCTGGGTATTCCCGTCTCCTAACCTTGGAACGACTTTGATTTCACTTCTTGCACGGACTCTTCGGGGGTGCGGGAACCTACCCACCTCGCATGGACACCGCGCCATGAGATTCAGTTCCCCTCTTTTTGTCTTTTCAGATGTTGACTTGGACTGCTTTTCAGATCTCCTCGAAGCTTGTTTCTGGCCAACTTCCAGTTTGCCGACAAACTGGAAGTAGCGGAGATTGCGAAGCATCACCCCTGGATCAACGGGCTCCGCTAAGTTCGCTCGGCCAAGCGTTGTGTCAAGGGAAGGGGCGGGAGTACGATGCGCCGGAGGCTGAGCCAGATCGGAGCGGTCTCTCGAAATTCTTTGGAGGAGAGGATTCCAGAATGAATCTTCATCAGCGTTTTGTATCCTTCTGCAGCGGCAAGCGCATGTTGATCAATCTCGCGGCCGTGATGTTTCTAGTGACGCAGCCGGTGTGGCCGCAAAGCCCCCAGCATCCACTGGATGGGTTGACAGCGCCGGAGATATGGACCGCCTACGAGGTGCTGCAAGCCTCCCACAAAGTCGGTGCCGACACGCGCTTTCCCATGGTTCAACTCCACGAACCTCCGAAGGAAGAAGTGCTGGCCTGGAAGCCCGGGCAGCCCATGCGGCGCGAAGCGTTCTTGGTTGTCAAGCAGGGGCCGCAAACATTTGAAGCGGTCGTGGACGTCACTGGGAAGAAACTGGTGTCGTGGACGGAGATCAAAGGAGTGCAACCGAAGCTGTTGGACGAAGAAGAAAACGGAATCGATGGAGCGGTAAAGGAGAACGCGGAAATTCAGGCGGCTCTGAAACGGCGCGGTATCAACGATCTCACGACCGTATTTTGCCACGCCCTACCCGCCGGGTACTTCGGAACGCAGTCGGAAGTGGGACGAAAGCTTCTGCGAGTCCGATGCGATGACGAGCGGGGCACCCTGGTGGGAACGGGAATGCCCATCGAAGGATTGACGGGCTTGTGGGATGCCAATGAGAAAAAAATGTTGCGCGTGGTCGATACCGGCGTCGTGCCCGTACATCCGCCCGCGTCCGATTATGACGCGGCGTCAGTGGGCCCGCTGCGGGAGGCGTCCGCGCCGCTCTCGGTGCAGCAGCCAGTAGGGCCGGGTTTTCGGCTCGATGGACAATCGGTGAGCTGGGACAATTGGAATTTCCATTTTCGCATCGACCGGCGAGTAGGTTTGATCGTAAGCAATGTGGGATACAAAGACGGGGACCGCCTGAGGTCGATCCTCTATGAAGGCTCGGTCTCGGAGGTCTTTGCGCCGTATATGGATCCCAGCGAGGGTTGGTTCTGGAAGACGCCGTTCGATCCGGGAGAGGGGGCAGAAGGATTTTCTGATCCATTAGAACCTGGGGCCGATTGCCCGGAGAACGCTGTTTACTTCGATCAGATCTATGCAAGCACGACCGCAATGCCACAATTGAGGCCACGTGCGGCGTGCCTGTTCGAGCAGCCTGCGGGGTACCCGGCGTGGAGGCACGGGGAACAGGGGGGTGTAGTCGAAAGCCGGAAACTGCGGGAGCTCGTTCTGCGGACCATCGTCGCTTTCGGAAATTACGATTTTATATTTGACTGGATTTTCCAGCAGAACGGAACCATCCGCGTGCGCGTCGGCGCGACTGGATACGATAACGTCAAGGGAGCGAAGAGCCGGACGGCGGTGGAAGATAAGGACGGGCAGGACGGCTTATATGGCAGGTTCATCGCGGAGAACATGGTGGCGGTGAATCACGACCACTTCTTTTCGTTCCGGCTAGATTTCGACGTGGACGGAACGGCGAACAGTTTTGTGAGAGACCACCTGCGCGTGAAGCGCCTGCCGGCGGACAGTTTGCGGAAGAGTTTGTGGGTGGCCGAGCCCGAAACGGCAAAGACGGAGGAGCAGGCAAAGGTCCGTATGAGCATGGAAGAGCCAGAAGTTTGGCGGGTGGTGAATCCGAACGTGAAGAGCCCTCTGGGATACCCGGTGGGATACGAACTGATGGGCGGAGACAACGCCGTGTCGCTGTTGCTGCCGGAAGACTATCCCCAAAAAGCGTGCGGGGTTTACCGATTATCACGTCTGGGTAACGCCCTACCGGGAAAATGAGCGGTATGCGGCCGGCGACTATCCGTTGGACAGCATAGGCGGAGATGGATTGCCAGCCTGGACCAAGGCCAATCGCGCCATCGAGAACACGGACATTATGCTGTGGTACACGGTCGGGTTTCACCACCTGGCGCGCGCGGAGGATTGGCCGGTGATGCCCACGGTATGGCACGAATTTGAACTGCGGCCCGTCAATTCGCACGCAATCCTGCGTTAGATTTGCCGAAGTAGGCAGGACCGCGTGATTTGCGGGAGCTACGACGAGGAGAGGTAGGAGCGCGGATCTCGTACCTGGCTAACAGGATTACCGCGTGCCACGGATCCCTGATTTACGCATTTTTTCAGTGGACCTAACCGGCAGCTATCCGGCTTCCGCGGCGGGATTAGTCTTGTGAAGTCACTAATCTCCCCGAACCCCGTCTGGATAGCTTCCGGTTTGCCGCTAATCCAGCAAGAATTACTCTGCGGTGATTCAACAAGATCATTTACATCCGTGCTGGCTATCAAGCGATTGCGTTAAAGGACTCGAATCCATTCCTTGAGCCGCTCGGCTTCCGTGACGATCAAGTTTGGATCCTGAAAGGTGTGAGCGAGTACGGATACCCCTTGCGTTGCGGATAGGAGATGCACAGCGAGGCCTCGGGAATCGGCCCCTTTGCCAAGCAGCCCGAATTCCTTCTCCATCCAGGCCAGGGCTTCCTAAGAACAATACCCTCGATTTCTTTGCTGTTGTGCCGCCATATTTTTGCAGTTCGGAGCACGACAAGGCAGCCGCCGCGCGCCGGTGCTTCACGGTTTTTTATCTTGATGTCTACAAATCCACATAGCGGTTCCTTAGGCGAATTTACGCTATCAAGTTCCTGCAACAGTTTCTTGAATCGCGAAACGTGCGGTTCAACGATGGCTCCGCCGATGTCGTCCTTCGTCTTGAAGTAGTAATAGACATTGCCCAGAGGGACCCCGGCCTCCTTCGCAATATCGGCAATCGAGGTGCTGCCGAACCCGTAGAGATAGGTGGTCTTCTCGGCGGCTTGCAAGAGTCGGGTCCGGCTGTCTGCTTTCATTCTTGGCGTTGCGCCGTCCTATAGTTAGTTGACTGACTCATAGTGAGTTCCTCGCATCATGAACGGAAATGATTCACGGAGGGGAATGAAGCTATGAACAAGGACGACCAGCGAATCCTAAGGGCTCGCAAGGGCTGGAACCCCAAAGAATGGATTGTTTGTGCAATTATATTGATCTTAGCCGCCAACGCGGCACCCGCCATTCTGGGATCTACCGTTTCGGGGATCCCCTCAGGCTCTGACCTCGATCGGAAAGCCAAACAGTGGATCGGAACATGGGCCACAGCAGCGCAGCCGTTCATCCCGGAGTCTCTCCAGGCCTACCGGAACCAAAGCCTGCGTCTCATCGTGCATACGAGCGTCGGTGGGAAAAGGGTCAGAATCAAGATCTCCAACACTTATGGCGACAGACCGTTGCTGATCGGCGGCGCGCATATCGCCCGCCGGACGGCCGAGGCGGAGATCGATCCGCGCTCCGATCGGATGCTGAAGTTTCAAGGAAAATCGTCCACGACAATCCCGGCGGGCTCGATGGTGGTAAGCGATCCGGTCGAGATGGACGTGCCAGGGTTGTCGGATTTAGCGGTTAGCCTTTTTCTTCCTCAGCTTGCTGAGGCCCGGACTTCACACAGCCTGGCGATGCAGACCAGCTATGTCTCTCCAGAAACAGGGGACTCAACAGCCGTCGTAAAATTCCCAGTGGCCAAGGCCATTCACTCCTGGCCCTTCCTGACCGGGGTAGATGTCGAAGCTTCGCCTGGCTCAGCAGCCATCGTGGCGTTTGGCTCTTCGCTCACGGACGGAGACGGAACCACAGCGGACACAAACGGGCGTTGGACTGACGTGCTTGCCAAGCGTTTGCAGAAAGGCGCTGAAGTAAAAGTGGAGATTGGCGTCCTGAATGAAGGCATCATCGGCAATCGCCTGCTGCATGACAGCCCGAAAGGCGCTGACAACCCATTTGGAGCAGGCTTGGGCCAAGCCGGGCTGGCGCGGTTCGAACGTGACGTGCTAGCTCAAGCTGGCGTCAGGTACGTCATCGTAGGTCTGGGCATCAATGACATCCTTTTCCCGGCATTCCCGTTCACTCCTCCGAGTGAAAAAGTCAGTGCTGAGGACATCATCTCCGGCTATCGTCAGCTCATCGCGCGTGGCCATCAAGAGGGAGTTCGTGTCATTGGGACGACAAACCCGCCGTTTGAGAACTCCGCCTTCGAGGGGCTGGTAACCGCTTTTTATACTCCCGAGAGGGAAACCGTACGTCAGAAGGTTAACGATTGGATTCGCGGCAGCGGTGAATTTGATGGCGTGGTCGATCTCGATGCGGTTTTACGTGACCCAAGCCGTCCCACGCAACTGCTTCCTGCATACGACAGTGGAGACCACTTGCATCCCAATAATGCGGGTTGCATCGCCGAAGGAAATGCCTTTCCCCTTGCACTGTTCGCGAGGTGATCGCTAACGCTGTCCAGAAACGCGCCTTTCGTAAGTCCTGCCCGGTCGCCTAATGTTTATCAACAACTCTGCAGCTGTACCTGAAGTTCCCGACAAGCATCCTGGACGGTTGACGAGCTAACCGGAAGTTATTCCGGGCCAGAAGTCCGCTGGTAGGAAATACGAGCAATAACGAATGCTGTTCGCACTTCGTGATCTCCTCGAACCCCGTTAGAACGAAGCCGCCCGGCGGCGGGATGAACGTCTGGAATGCGGAATCCGAGCGCCGATCCCTCAGCGATGATCCGTCAGCCGACGCAGGACAATCACCGCCGGATTCGTCGTTCCCACGTCGCGTTGCGTGTACGTAAAAGTCTGTCCGTCTGCCGAAATCTCCCAATCTTCTGTATCAAACGCGGTGCCGTTCAGTTTGGTGACGGCTCTAATCGTGCGCGGTCCGGTCATCTTCGCGGAAACCGTCATTCCGGCGGGAAGTCTGGGGCCTTCCTCGGGATAGTCCTTGCCATCGAATTTCAGCGAATAGTGCGTTCCGTCTTCAGGAAGGCGCAACATGACTCCATCGTCACCATTGGGCTCAACGTCCACTTCAGTAAAAGTCATCTTGACCTCGGTTGATTCCCATGTGCCTTCGAAGCCCGAGGTCCCTGCCGTGCGCTTCACAGTTTCCGAGCCGCTGGACATCTCGCCGTTCGCATTCGGAACACTGAAGGTGCGTTTCATCGACTGGCCGTCGGCGGAGAGCACCCAGGTCTCGGTACCGGTCGTCTTGCCGTTCGACTTGTTAGTGAACTCCCAAGTCGTCGCGTTCACCACTTTCATAGCCGTGGTACCGAATGCTGTTGTCTGATCGGTCCCGTCCGCTCTGACTTTCCACGGAAACGCGCCGTCCTGGAAACTCCAAGTATTCGGTCCCGCTGCGGCAACGGAATCGGTTGCACCGGTCAAGTGGCTTTTTGCCTCGTCAATCTTCCACTTACCAATGAACGGATTGGCGGCGTAGACGCTTGAAGCCAGCGCGAGCGCAGGTGTGGCAACTTTAGCCCGTTTCAAGCGCATCGGTCGCTCTCCTCTACGCGCTCAACTGTCGTCATAACGGCCGTTGACCTCTTCTCCCATTATGCCGAAGTCGCACATTGACGTATTGAGTGGATCTGACTTCCAGGAAAAACCAATCGAAGTGCGGCGCGGAAACGCCAAAAACCGTGCGCAGGAAAAGGCAAGCGCAGGGCTTTTGGCCCCCCGTTGGCCGTTCCTTTCATTTGTCGAAATCGCTGACTCTGGTTAAGAGCAATTGCGGCGAGCTCCAAACTCGGCGCTTGGCACTTGACAACACTTGGGACCTGACGAGGGTCGCTATACGATCCCCCACAGCCGCCGGGCCTCCTCGGCGATGATGTCCGGCATCTCTTCAGGAAAGAACGCTTTGGCACCCTCGACGCGACGGACGCCGCGCGAACGCGGAAAGGTGTGGTCCAACCAGTCCGGGCTGGCCGGCGAGAACACGGTATCGCCGGTGCCCCAGACGATCCGCGCCGGTACGCGCGAGCGATGCAGAGCCGGCTCGATCCCGGCGAGCGGATTCTGCTCCAGTGCAATGGCGTAGGCCTCACACTGGGCCTTGCGGCGTGGCGAACTGACGAGCGGCGCGAAGTAGCAGTCCACAGCTTCATCCGTAGGATTCGTCGGCTCGATATATGCGAGCCGGGCGATCCCTTGGGGCGATCGTGCCAGATTCTTGTCGGCAACCATCGGCGCGAGCAACCGATCGACGAACGTGCCGGCATGCGCCATTGCGATCGCGGGCAGGAAAGACTTCGCTGGGCTGTCATTGGCGGCTTCGCAGTTCGTGAGCAGCAGCGTGCGGACGCGCGATGGGTACCGGGCCACGAACAGTTGGGCGACCTGACCACCGGTGTCGTTGCCGACGAGATCGACTTTGGAGATGAACAACCGGTCGAGCAGTGCAGCGAGCATCTCGACCTGCTGGCCAGGTTCTAGGTTCTGTCCGTCCGGGATCTCGGAGTACCCCAGTCCCATAAAGTCGGCGGCGATGCACCGCCGGTACGGCGAGAGCCGCTCGAGCGCGCCGCGCCACTGGAATCCGTTGAGTGGGAACCCGTGTAGGAACAGCGCTGTCCGGCCCGATCCCCGCTCCACGTAAGCGATCCGGCCGAATCGGAGGTCGGCGAACTGGCGCATGGCGTGGAACGCCGTCTCGTCGATCGGATCTCGCGGAGAGGCCGTGAGCGCTGCCTGGGCGTCGCGCGTGCCGCAGTCGCCTAGGGCAGCCGACGCGATCGCGGCGGCGGTAAGTTCGACGAACTTTCTGCGATCCATGTCCCACAGTGGTCTCGCTTCGTCACCGTGTCAATGACCTCCGAGGTCATGGTCTCGCACACGCAGATGATCTAAGATCCAACTATGTCAGGGATCGACTCGCGCTCTCCGCGAAACCTAGCGCCGGTGACTCACGTCGGCGCGCTACTCCGCAAGTGGCGAGCGGCGCGACGGCTGAGCCAACTCGATCTCGCGCTGGCGGCAGATGTCTCGTCCCGGCATCTGAGCTGTGTCGAGACCGGCCGAGCGCAGCCCAGCCGCGAGATGGTGTCGCGATTGGCGGGCGCGCTGGCGGTTCCGCTGCGCGAGCGCAATGCGTTGCTGGTCGCGGCGGGTTATGCGCCCGGATACCACGACTCGGGGCTAACCGCGCCGGAGGTCGAACCCGCCCAAGGCGCGATCGAGCTCATTCTGCGCCAACAGGAGCCGTATCCCGCGATCGTCGTCAGCCAGCATTGGGATCTGTTGGCCGCGAATCAGGGCGCGAAACGCCTCTTCCGCTGGATGCTCGGCGGGCCATCGCCACATACGAACATCATGCGGCTGAGCTTTGACCCGGCCGGCCTGCGCCGGTTCGTCGTGAATTGGGAGGAGGTGGCGTTGGATCTCGTCCGAAGCCTCCACAGCGATGTCGCCGCGGCGCCGTCGGACACCTGCGCGCGGGGCCTCTTGAGCGAAATACTCGCATATCCTGGCGTGCCGCCTAGGTGGCAAGACCGTCATCTGGGCGCACCACTGGTGCCGCTGTCGACCATCACGTACCGCAAGGACGGCATCAAGCTGACATTCTTCTGGACGACCACGACGTTTGGCACGCCGCGGGACGTGACGCCCGAGGAGCTGCGCATCGAATGCTCGTTTCCTGCCGATGAGCCGACTGACCGGCTGTGCCGCGATCTCGCCGCGGCGCCGTGAGTCACGGCGCAAGTGTGCGTCATAATATACTTGTATTCGCACGGCAGAATAGACTTGTAATGGGGGGTGCCAATGGTGAGTCCGAACGAGAAACCTGCGGAATCCCTCGATGCCCTGAAGGCACTTCAAGCGGGGGGCGGCGTGTATTCAAATCCGACGATTTCAGCCGCGTCCATCGCGAGCGTCTGCTTGAAAACGGATTCCTTCTGGATGTCATGAAGGGCTGGTTGATGTCATCGAGTCCTGGCACGCGCGAAGGCGACAGCACACCGTGGTACGCCTCATTTTGGGAATTCTGTGCTCGCTATTGCGCGGAGCGTTTTGGCGAAGAATGGTATCTATCGCCGGAACAGTCGCTCTGGCTCCAGTGCGAGAGAACCGTCATCCCAGACCAAATCGTCGTCAACAGCCCGAGGGGAACGAATAACAAGATCGATCTCCCGTCCAATACGTCCCTCTACGACCTGAAGGTTCCGGCGATGCCGGAACCCGAGAATCTCGTAATGAGGGATGGGCTACGCCTCTTTTCGCCGACTGCATCGCTCGTCGGTGTGGGCGAGAGCTTCTTTTCGCGCAATCCCGTCGAGCCACAGGTGGTCCTGGCCAGTCTGCGCGATGCCTCCGATCTCACTGATTGCCTCAAGAACGCCGATGTCAAAGTCTTCTATGATCGGTACGAACAGGCAGACTTGTGAGGAAGGAACCTTTATGAGCACCTATCTGAGATCTACCAGAAAAAGCCCCGCTATTGTTTAACTTTGTGTAGGGATTCTTGATTACCATAGCGCAGGACTCCGCGTAGTTGCTTCAGCGTTTGAACGCGAGATATCCGGACCTTAACGCCTCGTCAAGTGTCATCGCCTGCTCCCGCGTCACCGCGCCGAACATATCGTTTATGGGGAAGGGCTTTCGCATAGCAGCACCTACGGTTGAGATATGGCGTGCCATGTCCAAGTTGATGCGCCCGTCGTGTTCGCTCAACTCCATGAGGCGCGTTTGCCAAGCCTCGGCCGAAATCGTTTCGTATCTCAGCGAACGTCCCAGATGCCGACCGATAATCCCGGCGACTTCACTGTGGGTAAATTTTTCACTGCCAGTCGGGTAGACCGCCGTTTTATCGCCGAACCGTTCGGGAAACCGCAAGGCTGCAACAGCGAGCTTTCCCGCGTCGGCGCCAGCAATCCAGTTCATGGGCAGGTCCGGAAACGAGTTCCGGATTACGCCGTCACCCAGAATATCCTCGCGATGTAGCAACTCCAGGTTCTCGAAGAACAGAGAAGCAATCCGCAAATGGATGCAGGATAGTCCGGACCATTCGAGCAATTCCTCCGCTAACCATTGAGCGCGTCCCAGGTGGCTTGGACTGTCCGGGTTCGCGGGCCCCATCGACATGACGACAAGACGCTTCAGCCCACCCGCACGCGCGGCGGAAGCGAAGTTAGCCGCCGCATCAACGATTCCTCCCGTTATTGGGTACGTAAAATATGCGGTGACTGTTCCTTCAAATGCGGGAATGAGACTCCGGCGATCGCGGAGATCTCCAACCACGACTTTGGTACCAATCTCCTCCAGAGCCGCTGCTCGGTCGTCTCTTTGTCGAACTAGTGCACGCACTGGTACGCCCAGCTTAATCAGCTGACGCACCACGTATGCTCCTGTTCCACCGTGGCGGCCGGTGCCGCCGACCACCAGGATCGGATTCAATGATTCGCTCAAGGGTCCACCTACTGTGTAATTACACTATATGCACTATAGCCAACGCGGCGCGAGCATGCAAGGGCCTTGTAAAGTTCGACTTAACAGTCTTGCCTTGTGGCCTTTCGCAACGTCTTCAGCGACGCAAGCACCTTCGACGCTGTCCCCGGCGCCATCCGCTCATGGACGGAAGCCTGTGCAGCGGCCCAGAGGGGCAGTGCCCGCGTCAAGAGGCTGAGCCCCTTTTTTGTGAGGGTATACTTTACCGCGCGCCCTTTCTGAGTTGCCGATTCGATTAAGCTACGCTCGGCCATGTGTTTGAGGTTTCGTACAAGGGTAGTCCTCTCGAAGGCCAAGCGATCCGCGAGTTCCGTAATGGACGAAGGTCGGCCGACATGAAGCGCGGCAAGGAGAGAGAACTCCGTCACCTCAAGGCCGATCGGAGCAAGCACCGCATTGTACCGCCTGGTGATGGCGCGTGTCGTCATACGCGACTGCAAGCATAGGCACTCGCGGCCAATCTTCTCGATCTCTAGCTGTACCTGGTCGCCCGACATGGAACACACTCCGTCCCTTTCAGTGTAAATACACTATGCTCAGGCCGCAAGGGGTGCCCAGCAGGCGGCGACCCCGGTTGGGCGCGCTAGAAGAGGCTATCGCTGGAAGAAAAAACTGTTCAGCGCACAGGGGCGAGGAGTGCTGGAGAAACTTTCGTTGGCTCCCTGGGCGGGTCGGCGCCGGAAAGAATTATTGGAGCTGCTGGACCAGCGGGACCCAACGATTACGGAGGCAGGCATTTCGTAGCGGCCTAGGTTCAAATCTTTACGAGCTTGGCGCACCCGATAAAGTGATTCAGAAAATCCTACGGCACGCGAATGTCGCCACCACCAGAACGCATTACATCGTGGTAGACTCACGTAAGAGCAAAGCAGCAAAGGCCGGTTTCGCGAGAGCTTTAGGAAGAAAATGGGCAAGAATGGGCAAGACTCCGAAAAGCAAAAAGCGCAAATCGCCCCATAAACATTGATTGGGCCGAGGTAGCTCAGTTGGTAGAGCAGCCGATTCGTAATCGGCAGGTCGGCGGTTCAAGTCCGCCTCTCGGCTCCAACATCCTGCGGTCCAGCTAGAGAAGCAGTTGCGAATTCTAGTTGGAAGGATACTTCGTTTGTTGCAAGGTTGTTGCAAGTTTCTTTCCTTCCTCCGAGTTGTGACGGGCTGGCCGCGGTCGTTGAATAGCGGTGTTTGCAAGAGATGATGGTGCCCGAACCACTCGCGCCTTCGACCGAACAAATAGCTAAGGCACTTGGATATACAGTTCAGCACGGCGCAAACGATCATGCTCTGATGGGCTGGTATCTCGGATATAGCAAATAGCCGCGACGCTGGCTTTCTCGAAGCGATGGCCGCCGGAAAGTATCAGCCGGAACTGTTGTTCCCCGGCCATCCCGGAATTGTGGAGCGAATTCGTCGCCATCCGGCCTTACTGTGGAAGTCTGAGAACGTCACCCAGCATCTTCGGACGCGGAAGTGATCCGCACCGTCGCCAACGCCACACTCATTCGTTCCATACCGTCTTGATGTTGGTGAATTCGCGGATTCCGTAAACGCCCAATTCGCGGCCGATGCCGGAGCGTTTCACGCCGCCGAACGGAACCCGAGGATCGGAGGCCACCATGCGATTGATGAATACCATTCCCGCCTCAATCCCGTTAATAAACTGTTCCTGCTCGTTTTTGTCGGTTGTCCATGCGCTGGCGCCCAACCCAAAAGGGGTAGCGTTGGCGAGGCGAATCGCATCGTCTATGTCTTTCGCCCGAAATAGGGAGGCGACCGGACCGAAGAGCTCGTCACAAGCTGCAGGTGATCCGTCGGGAATGTTTGTGAGCACCGTAGGCGCGTAAAAATTCCCCGGGCGGTTCAGCGGTTTACCCCCGGTCAACAATTTTGCGCCAGCTTTGATGGTTCTTTGTACGTCGGCATCGAGAGTTGTGACCCCATCCGCTGTAGCGAGCGGCCCTAGCTCTGTGCTCTCGTCAAACGGATCGCCGATTTTCAGCGCTTCCATTCTTTCAACGAAGAGCTTCTCGAACTCATCGGCGATGCGTTGATCCACGATGAAGCGCTTCGCGGCGATGCAGGATTGCCCGTTGTTCTGCACCCGAGCCTTCACCGCTGTTACGACTGTGTCTTTAAGATTTGCACTGGGCATCACGATAAAGGGATCGCTTCCTCCCAACTCCAATACCACTTTCTTCACTTGTTTCGACGCAGCAACCGCTACTTGAATTCCCGCCCCTTCGCTTCCAGTCAATGTCACTGCGGCGATTCGGTGATCGGCAATAATCCCAGCGACTTTGTCGGACCCAATAAGCAAAGTCTGGAACGCTCCTTCAGGAAAACCGGCGCGCAACAGAACTTCTTCAATCAGCAGAGCCGACTGCGGCACGTTCGAGGCGTGCTTCAGCAGTCCCATATTGCCAGCCATCATTGCCGGCGCTGCGAAACGGAAGACCTGCCAGAAGGGAAAATTCCAGGGCATCACCGCGAGTACCACGCCCAACGGCTGATACCGTACGAAACTCTTCGTAGCCGGCGTTTTGACTACCTCATCAGCTAGAAAACCTGCTCCATGCTCGGCATAGTAGCGGCAGCCGACTGCGCACTTGGCAGCTTCTTCAACTGCAGCGCGAAAGGGCTTGCCCATTTCGAGCGTCATCACGCGGCCGAACTTTTCTTTTTCTTTCTCCAGAATCTCAGCGGCGCGCACCAGCATTTCCGCTCGTTTCGAATGCGGAATCTTTTTGTAGGACTGAAATGTTTCTGTCGCCAGCTGAATTTTTTTCTCGATCTGCGCGTCGGTCAAAGCCTCGAATGATTTTACAAGCTCGCCGGTAGCGGGATTGATCGTCGCAATAGCCATCTTTTTTCCTTTTTACGGAGTCTGTTCCAGGCCTCGGAGAACGGCCATTCCTGGCCGCAAAATACGGTTCCATTCGTTCGACCAGACTACCACATCATCATTTGAACCGCAGTTCTCTCCCGGATTGGATGCGCGGCGGGGGGAATTGATTTTTCAGCTGAGCTTCCGAAGGATGATTCACTTTCGATAGTCGTCCCGACTCTTGGAGCTTGTGGTGTGCTTCCTCCCAAGACGGAGGTTCACACGACCCTTGAGTCCAGTGGGCCACCGCGGCCTCGTCGCACCATTCCATTAAATGTCTCATCACTCGGCCATGAGGTCCGGAAAGCATGAAGCGCTTCATGGACTGTTCGTCGGTCCACACAGTGCGAGTCCAGAACGTGTTCCGAGCCTCCCAGAGCACCGAAACCGCAAGCGCACCCTCGGCCGAGTTCGCTTGCCGCGCCGAGCGTATGGCTTGAACAAGGAAAAAAGGAAGATACCGCCAAGATCTAACGCGAAGCCTGGTCAGCGATATGAAGTACCCGTTCATCCGCAGGCGCTGTTACCTCCAGCGCTCCTTTAGCATCAAATCATAGGGATGGCCCTTATGCCGAGGGCAAATTTTTACGAATGCGGCATTTTCTATACGCTCTCGAATTGGGGGCAACTGTAACTCGCTTAGATGAATGGGCTTACAAACGCGAGTTTGGCATGGTTCCTGCAATTAGCCTAGTCGCGTAGTGGGGTTCGTATGTCAGCCTTCACATCGCGACCTGCAACTTAAAAAAATTACAAATCCAGATTCGATAGAGGAGTGCAGTGAGATTAAGCCTGCGTTTAATCTTATTTCTCGTTGTCGGCATCACGCTGGTCACTTTCCTGGTTGCGAGGAACCAGGTTCGCGGCGAGAAGCGTGGTCTTCGCGCTGACTTGGAGCGACGCGCAGGAATTCTTGCTGAAAGCCTGCAAGAGATTATCGAGCCGGCGCTGGAGCGAGGTTCGCGCGATTCGTTGAGACGTATTGTCGAACGGTACGGCAATCGGGAACGACTCGCGGGGGTAGTTGTGTACGATCCACAGGGTAACGTGATCGCAGAAACGCCCAGCCTGACCTCACTGTTCAATCAACCGCCGGTTCCCATTAAAGAGCTCGAGGCGGGACAAGGCGGGTCCAGCAAGTTTTTCGATCATGATGGCAAGTCCATGGCGATTCACGGATACTTTCTGCCATTGCACGGCAAATCTTCTTCCGTAATCGGCTATCTCGGGATTTTTCACGACGCAAGTTACATCGAAGCCCAAAGCGTTCGTATTTGGCGGGAAACTCTGTGGCACGTAGTTGCGCAGGTGCTTCTAATTGTCTTGATCACGGTGCTGATTATCCGCTGGACCATCATTCTTCCAATTTCTAGAACCGCTCAATGGATGAAAGACGTTCGCGCGGGCCGCACCGTATCACGTCCCTCTTTGCCAAAAGGAGACTTCCTAGAGCCGTTTACACGCGAAGTACAGAATCTTACTGAAAGTCTAGTCGAAGCCAGAGCTGCCGCAGAACAAGAAGCGCGGTTGCGCGAAACGGGTGAGTCGCTGTGGACCCCCGAACGCTTGCGCGTCAGCATTCAAAAGAAGGCGCTGCAAAATACTTTGTTTGTGGTGTCAAACCGGGAACCGTATATGCACGTACACAGAGGCAAAGGCGTTGAGATGATTATTCCCGCCAGCGGCTTGGTCACTGCTCTTGAACCGATCCTTCGAGCCTGCGACGGTGAGTGGATTGCCTCGGGCTCGGGTGATGCCGACCGCGAAACCGTCGACGAAGCTGATCGGCTTCGCGTGCCGCCCGACAAGCCGGAGTACACCCTGAAACGTGTGTTCTTAACCAAGGAGCAAGAAGAAGGTTACTACTACGGTTTTTCGAATGAGGGTTTGTGGCCTCTCTGCCATATCGCGCACACGCGGCCGATCTTTCGGACCTCTGATTGGCAAGCCTATCAGGACGCAAATCGCAAATTTGCTGACGCAGTGTTATCCGAGATGGAAGGAGTGGAAAAACCCCTGGTGCTGGTGCAGGACTATCATTTCGCGCTTCTTCCGCGGATGCTCAAAGATGCGCGTCCCGACGCACGCATCGCAATTTTTTGGCACATTCCGTGGCCCAATCCGCAAGCCTTCGGAATCTGTCCTTGGCAACGTGAACTTCTCGACGGGCTTCTGGGCGCCGACCTGATTGGCTTTCACATTCAAGCGCACTGCAACAATTTTCTCGAGACCGTGGAGGCCGCTGTTGAATCGCGCGTGGAATGGGAACGTTTTGCGGTGAAACGACATGGCCACATGACGCTGGTTCGTCCCTTTCCCATCAGCGTGGATTTCCGCGAGAAGCACGCAGAGCCTCGGGAGCGAGTTTCGCCTTACGTCCTTCGCGCTTCACTATTGAAGAAACTCGGTATTGAAGCGAACTTCCTGGGTATCGGCGTGGATCGCATCGACTACACCAAGGGAATTGTCGAGCGCTTTCGCGGAATTGAACGCTTCCTGCAAAAGTATCCGGACTATGTTGGCAAGTTCACATTTGTGCAAATTGGAGCGCCCAGCCGCACGCAGATCCCGCGCTATCATCAGTTCCTGGAGGAAGTGGAAGCGGAAGCCGCGCGCGTGAACTCGGCTTTCCAGAACGCGAACTGGAAACCGATCGTAATGCTTACGCGCCACCATGGCCACGATGAGATTCGTCCCTATTATAAAGCCGCCGACCTGTGCATGGTGACCTCGCTTCATGACGGCATGAATCTGGTCGCTAAGGAATTTATTGCCGCTCGCGAAGATGAACAAGGCGCGCTCATCCTGAGCCAATTCACCGGAGCGAGCCGCGAACTACGGGATGCCATCATCGTGAATCCCTATGACGTTGACCAAATGGCCGAGGCCATTCGTTCCGCTCTTGAGATGGACGCCGAAGAGCGCCACATCCGCATGGTACAAATGCGCCGCGTGGTGAAAGAAAACAATATCTATCGCTGGGCGGGAAGCTTAATCACAGAACTTTCCGAAATCAGAGTCGGCGACAATGAATCGAGTATTGAGCCTTCGGACTTGCTGAAGTCTCCCGACTCCGGGCCGAATCTCCGCAGTGTCCACCTTAGCCTGGTGCCGCCCAGAACAAGTGTCGGGGGATAAGATTAGCGCTTCAAGAAATCTCGTTCAGCCGTCCGAGGAGACCGCGCCTGCGGGCCAACGTCGTGCGAACGCGAATCATTTCCCCGGTCATCTTTTCCGTAATTGGCGGCAATTGAAATCGCGCCTGAGAACCGCGAAAGCCTGCGCGCTCTTCCTAGACCTTGACGGCACGCTTGTGCCGCTACGTCCGCGACCTGCGGATGTCCAACTCGCTCGACAGACCAAGAGAATTCTAAAACTTCTTCAAGGGCATACCAATTTGCATTTGGCCTTCGTAAGCGGCCGCCAGCTTAAAGTTTTGCGAAGCATCATCGGCATGGACCAGGTCAGTTACGTCGGCCTGCACGGCGCAGAATGCGAAGGTAAATCCCTGGATATGAGCAGAGAAAGCGTGCGCGCTCTTTCTGCCGCTAAGCGTGCGGCCAAAAAGCAGCTTCAGAAATACCCTGGAATTTGGATAGAAGATAAGCGCTTGAGCTTTGCCGTGCATTACTGGCGCGCGAAGCGGGCTACCGTTCGAGCAGCGGAGCTGGCCTTGAATCAAATACTCGCGCCGAAGCTGGGAACTCTGCACATTCTCAATGGCAATAAAGTTTGGGAAGTGATGCCAAAGGAAATTCCGGGGAAGGGCGTAGCGGTCTGCTCATTGTTGACCGCATTGCCGGAAAATACTTTGGGAATCTACGTGGGCGACGACGTCACTGACGAAACAGCCTTTGCCGCTCTAAGCGATCAGATCACCGTGAAAGTTGGCAGGATGCCCGGCACCCAAGCCCATTTTTATGTGCGCGATCCGGGAGAAGTTCATCGCTTTTTAACACACCTCGAAACCTTGCTTTCGTGAGGTAAAAAAACTCGTTATTCTTTGCCCCGGAAACAAAAGCAAAAGGTATAAGCCGCCTGGTTGTTGAAGGAACTGCCCCAAACTATGTAATTCGATTGAACTTCGCGTATGATAGCTAGCGAAATCCCCGTGTTTCGGACCGGAAAGGCCTCTCATGAATCACCGGTTCACCATAGGTGTCGAAGAAGAGTTTCAAATCGTCGATCCCATCACGGGAGAACTGCGTTCGCATGTGAGCGAACTGGTGGCCGCCAGTTCCTCCGGTTTGGGTGAGCAGGTGAAGTCCGAAATGCACCAATCCATCGTCGAAATCGGTACCAAAATATGCGGCGATGTCGACGAGTTAGCGACCGATATGCGCCGCACTCGCGGCGAACTCGTCCGCGCTGCGGAGAAAGTCGGATTGCAAGTGGCCGCCGCGGGAACTCACCCGTTTTCGAGCTGGATCGACCAGGTAATCTCGCCCGGAGAACGCTATCAAAATATTGTCGAAGAGCTCCAACAACTGGCGCGCTCGCTATTGATTTTCGGCATGCACGTACACGTCGCGGTACCCGATCGCACCACCATGATCGACTTGATGAACATGGCTCGTTATTTTCTGCCGCATCTTTTGGCGCTTTCTACCAGTTCGCCGTTCTGGATGGGGCGTAACACAGGCTTGAAGTCATTTCGCACCACTGTATTCCGTCGTTTCCCGCGCACTGGAATCCCCGACCATTTCACCTCCTGGAGCGAGTACGAAGACTACGTTAACTTGCTCGTCCGTTTGCACTGCATCGATAACGCCAAGAAAATTTGGTGGGACGTTCGTCCGCACCCCACATTTGGCACACTCGAATTTCGCGTATTCGACGTCGCCACGCGCCTGGACGAAGCGATCGCCATCGCAGCTTTGACGCAAGCCATTGTGGTCAAGCTGCATCGTCTCTACACGCGGAATATGGGCTTTCGCATGTATCCCCGTGCGCTAATCGAAGAAAACAAATGGCGCGCCGCTCGTTGGGGCGTGGAAGGGAAGCTCATCGATTTCGGCAAGCAAGCCGAAGTGCCCATGCGTGAATTGGGTGAGGAACTTCTGGAATTCACGGATGATGTTGCCGGCGACCTGGGAAGCCGCGCCGCACTGGAACCTATTCAGAGGATTCTGCGCGAAGGCACAAGTGCAGAGCGTCAGTTACGCGTATTCAAAGAAACAGGTGATTTGAAAGAAGTGGTGAAACATATCGTGGCAGACACACGGGCTGGGGTGACCGAGCACGCGTCCTCCGCGTAGAGATTCAAGTGGAGCGCAGCGCAATGGGTTGGAAAAAGACAATTTTGCCGAGCAGCCGAAGTTCAGAAGAGCGGGAAACTTCGCCGGAACCAAGACGTCCGGCCACCCAGAAAGGAACTAAGACCATGAAAGTTGGACTTCTGTGCGGCCGCGAATATAGTTTTCCGCCGGCCTTCCTACAAAAAGTGAATGAGCTCGGCAAGCGCGACGATATCAGCGCGGAATTCGTGCATCTAGGTGGAGTCCGCATGGGTGAGCCCGCCGAATATCGCGTGATCGTGGACCGCATCTCTCACGAAGTGGAATTTTATCGCGCCTACCTGAAGCATTCCGTGCTGCAAGGCACCTACGTGATTAACAATCCTTTCTGGTGGACCGCGGACGACAAATTTTTCAATTATGCTGTTGCGTCCAAGCTGGGCATCGCCATTCCGAAAACGATCCTGTTGCCACAGAAATCTTATCCTTCCGACGTGGATATCAATTCTGAATCTCTGCGGAATTTAAAGTATCCAATCGATTGGGACGGTTTGCTCGATATGGTCGGCCGTCCCGCCATTCTGAAGCCGTATTCCGGCGGCGGATGGAAGCACGTTTATAAGGTAAACAATAAGGAAGAGCTGCTGGCGGCCTATGACGGCACGGGCCCGTACTGCATGACCTTGCAGGAATTTATCGATTTCGACAAATACGTGCGCTGCTTTACGTTCGGCAAGATGGATATTTTACCCGTGGCTTATGATCCCAAGGAGCGCCGCTATCTGGTGGACCACAAGTATCTTTCGCCAGAGCTGGGCGAGCGCGTTGTGCGCGACGCGCAGACCATCAACCAGGCGCTTGGATACGAAATGAACACCATCGAGTTTGCCATCAAGCAAGGCGAACCGTATGCCATCGACTTCCTGAATCCGGCGCCGGATTTCGAGCGCGACCGTATCACCGAATTTTATTTCGAACATGTAGTGGACCGCATGGCTCGTCTGGTGATCGATCGCGCGCTACACGCTTCCGCGGCAAATACCTGGCCGCGCTGGGAAGAGATGCTAGGGATTGGCGCCGCTTCCGGATTTACAGGTGCGCCGGAAAAAGGCCGCGCGGGAGCAAAGTCTGCGTGAGCGGCGCGGCCCGAGCATCGCACACCGACGCTACTCCCGCGCAGTTGTGGCACGGCTTGCTGCGCCCCGAAGTTGAATTCACTCCGGAATTTTCCGCTGAGTTGAACGCGCGCATGCGCGCGAACAAGCTTACCTTTGGAGACCGTGTGCACTGCCCGTTTCTCCGGCCCTTTTTTCTTACCTCGCAGGACGAAAATCGCGTGCGCGAAGTTGCCGAGCTGATTGCGGACCTCGGCGAACGCGTGGTGCAGCAAGCTCTTGCCGATCCGCTATTGCTCGCGCAGGTAGCCCTTACTCCTGAAGAAGAGCGCCTGGTACGCATTTCGCCCCGTTATAATAGGGCCAGCACGGCTTCCCGCCTGGATGCTTTTCTTCTTCCGGATTCTTTGCAATTCGCCGAGTACAACGCGGAATCGCCCGCCGGTCCAGGTTACGCCGAAACTTTAGCCGGGGTGTTCCGCACATTACCGGTCATGGAGCGCTTTGCCGAGCATTACAGTGTTCGCCAGTTTCCGCTGATGGAGCTTTTGCTCGCGGCCTTGTTGGAAAGTTATCGCGAATGGGGTGGCACAGCGTCTCCTCCGGTAATCGCGATTGTGGACTGGCGCGAAGTGCCCACCTGGAGCGAATTCGAAATTTTGCAGGCGCGTTTTGAAAAGGCCGGAGTGCCTACGATGATCTGCACTCCTTCGGAGCTCGAATTCGACAGCACCAAACTTATGTGTCGAGGCCGCCGAATCGATCTGGTCTACCGCCGAGTGTTGCTCAACGACATTCTCGCTCATCCCGCCGAATGCGAAGCTTTGGTAAAAGCGTACCGAGCCGGCGCGGTTTGCGTGGCCAACGCGCTCACTTGCAAGATTCCTCACAAGAAAGCATTTTTCTCCATCCTCACCGACGAGCGAAACTCGGCGCTCTTTAGCGCGAGCGAGCGGGCGGTAATTCGCCGCCACGTTCCGTGGACCCGGTTGCTTGCTGACGTGCAGACCAGCCGCGGTGGGGAATCGTTCGGCCTGCTTGAATACGTGCGCAAACACAGACAGGATTTTGTTTTGAAGCCCAATGACGAATATGGCGGTACCGGCGTAACTCTTGGCTGGGAAATTAACCCCAGTCAATGGGAAGCAGCTCTCCAACAAGCTCTTGCGGACTCTACTCGTGCCTGGGTAGTGCAGGAACGCATCGCTGTACGTCGCGAAATTTTCCCCATGCAGACTGCCGAGGGCATCGAAATGCGCGACATGCTGGTGGACTTCGCGCCCTATCTATTCCGCGGCAAGATGGCGGGCTGCCTCACGCGCCTGAGCGCTACGGGCCTGGCCAACGTCACCTCCGGCGGCGGTCAGGTTCCTTCGTTCGTGGTTGACCCGCGCTGATCGATACGCCGTTTGCCTACGAACAGGTTTATCTCCGTAGCAAAAAATGGCGAGCAAATTTACAATAATCAGATGACCTTTGGAACTTTAAAGCCGGAGCTGATGCCTGGCGCGCGCAACGCCATCGATACCTGCCTGGCTATCCAGCCCAACGAGCGCGTCACACTGATCGCCGATCGTGCGAGCGCATCGGTAGCGGCGAGCCTGGCGAAAGCTCTCGCTGAACGCGGAGCCATCTGCGAGCCATTTCTACTGGAAGATTTGGCATCGCGCCCTCTAACCCGTGCTCCCCAACAAGTGCTCGATTCGCTAGGGCGTAATGACGCGGGCATCCTCTGCATGCAGCCATTGACCGGAGAACTTGCCGCACGCAAAGACATCGTAGGAGTCGTCGAGCGGCGCCACATTCGCTATGCGCATATGGTCGGTGTAACGCCGGAAATTATGCAGCAGGGAATGCGCGCCGATTACACCATGGTGGACAAGCTCAGCGAGCGCTTGCTGCAGCGGATGCACAGCGCGCGTTCGCTCACCGTGCGCACCGATGCCGGCACATCTCTCATCGCTAGCTTTGACGCTGCGCTTGATTGGGTGAAGACCAGCGGCCTGATCAATCGCCGTTACTGGTCCAATCTGCCGGCGGGTGAAGTTTTCACTACGCCGGCCAAAGTGGACGGCACCTTTGTTTGCGACGGCACTGCCGGCGATCACTTCTGCGGAAAGTACGGTGACTTGCAAAAAACGCCTCTCGCGCTCGAAATCAAAGCTGGACGGCTGGTCTCCGCAAAATGCGCGCGAAAGGATCTCGAAGAAGAATTCTGGAAATATTGCCACACGGATGAAAACAGCGATCGCGTTGGCGAACTCGCTTTTGGAACGAATCTCAGCCTGTCCGACATGATCGGCGTTCTGTTACAAGACGAAAAACTCCCCGGAGTGCATCTTGCCTTCGGCGATCCCTACGGCAGCCAAACGCACGCAGCGTGGAGTTCGCGGACGCATGTGGATGTGTTAGCGCGCAATTGCAATGTGTGGATTGACGAAGAACAGGTGATTGCGAAGGGCCGCTACTTGCTGGATCGGCTCGGTCTGGCCTAAAGGCCTTAAAATAATCTCGTAATGTATTCCCACATTTCATGTTTCCAGTACGGCCAATCGTGCCCGCCCTGCGGGCCCCAATCGTCCAGATGATGCGGAATTCCCTTGGCCGCCAAAATCGCCGAGAGCCGGTAGGACGGCCCGCTGTTTTCCCACGGCCCGCTGCCCGTGGCGATATGAATGTCGCACTGCGCGAGCTGCGCCATCACGTTTCCATCCGAAAGATTGGAAAGATAATCTACAGGATTGTTGAAGTAGGTGTTGTCGTCATACATTCCATCCATGAAATTCTTGATATCGTAAACGCCCGAAAGCGCGAAACATCGCCGAACCACGTCGGGATGTTTGAAGAGCGTGTTGGCAGCGTGATAGGCCCCGAAGGACGCCCCCACGGTGGATATGGCGATATCGCGCGACTGACAATTGTCTTGGATGAAGGGGATCGCTTCATATCTTACGTAGGCATCGAATTGCGCTTGCACCCAACTGCGATGAAATGGATGCGCGCTCTTGTTGTAAAATCCGGCCGAATTCACGGAGTTAATGCTGAAAAACTTCACGCGCCCGGCGTCAATCAGAGGCGACAAACTTCCGATCAAGCCCTGGCCCTCGAGTTCCCACTCATCGCCGGCGCTGGTGGGGAACCCCAGCAGCGGAGGCCCCCAGTGCCCATAAACAACAATCCCCATATCCAGTCCCAATCGATTCGAATACCAGCGATGATATTCCCGTTTCATGTCACTCCCGTGGATGGACCGCGGTTTGCCTCAGGTTCGCAGTCGAGCGCGATATTATACGGTGTTTAAGCGCGCGGAATACTGGAAACTCTATGCGTCCAAATTTCCGCTCTGCTATCCTAACGGAATGCTAACAATGCTTGGCCGCTTGTTCCTTCTTCCACAAAACGGTGTCCAGCTTTGATCGCAGAGTCCCAGGGACAATTACGCAAGCACGAAAAGTATCGCTCGCGATTTCTCCCACGCACCCGCGACCTGATCGTCTATCTTCCGCCTGGCTACGAAGAAAAGCCGCAGTCGCGCTATCCCGTGCTTTATCTGCAAGACGGCCAAAATCTTTTCGATCCCGCAACCTCTTTCATTCCCGGCATGGATTGGCGCGTGAAAGATACCGCCGACCAATTGATCGCTCAAGCGGCCATTGGCCCCCTGATAGTCGTGGGCATTTACAATACCGGCAAATGGCGTGTGGGCGAGTACACACCTTCACATGACAAAAAGATGGGTGGCGGCAAAGCCGACCTTTACGGCCAGATGCTGCTGGAAGAAATCAAGCCATTCGTCGAATCACGATACCGCACGCTAGGCGGTGCAGCCAATACGGGAATCGGTGGTTCCTCTCTCGGCGGCCTGCTCACTATTTATCTAGGCCTTCGTTTCCCGCAGGTTTTCGGCAAGCTAGCCGTACTTTCGCCTTCCGTGTGGTGGAATCGCTGCTGGATTCTGAATTTTGCGGCTCGCGTGAATTTGCCGAGCCGTCCGCGGATTTGGCTCGACGTGGGCACCAAGGAAGGTGGCCGCAGCGCGGACAACGTGCAACGATTGTGCGGCGTTCTGCTCGAAAAAGGCTGGCGCGAAGGGCGCGATCTGCACTTCGAAATAATTCCCGGCGCCGAGCACAACGAAGCCGCCTGGGCGCAGCGTGTCGCGCCCTTCTTGCAATTTCTCTTTCCCCCTGGCGAGAGCGCAGTATAATCCGCTCTCTTATTCAAGTTGCTGAGCCGGTATAATTTAGGGACCACCCGAGGCCATCGTCTTTGTCCCCCGAGCGACCGCTAACCATTCTCTGCATCAGTTCATACGAAAAAGGGCAGGAATTTCTCCGTTCGGCAAAAGACGCCGGCTGCCGGGTGCTGTTTCTTACTCTGGAAAAACTTCGCCACGCCAATTGGCCCAGCGAAGCTATCGACGAAATGTTTTACATGCCGGAAGATTTGCCCACCGCCGACATCATTCGCGCGGTCAGCTATATGGCCCGCACGCATCCAATCGACCGCATCGTAGCGCTTGACGAATTTGACATGGAAAACGTTGCCGCCCTTCGCGAGCATTTGCGCATCCCGGGAATGGGCCTCACCACCATGCGTTATTTTCGCGACAAGCTTGCCATGCGTGGCCGCGCGCAGGAATCCGGCATCCTGGTCCCGGAATTCGTACACGTTCTTAATTATGACGACCTGAAAAGTTTTATGGCACGCGGGAAGCCGCCTTGGCTGCTCAAGCCGCGTTCGCAAGCTTCCGGCATCGGGATGAAGAAAATCCAGCAGCCTGCTGAGCTTTGGCCCTGGCTGGACCAGCTCGGCGATGAACAATCCTTTTTCCTGCTCGAGCAATTCGTTCCGGGAGATGTCTTTCACGTCGATAGCATTGTGTCGGAGCGCAAGGTCGTGTTCGCCGAGGCGCACATGTACGGCAAGCC